>Ga0208639_1000248_pt1 | contig 42073 bp, 33 predicted proteins | sample ETNtaG_33_FD_185772 | JGI IMG/M metagenome (GOLD analysis project Ga0208639, IMG submission 185772) | Marine microbial and viral communities from oxygen minimum zone, Eastern Pacific Ocean - ETNP201310SV76 (SPAdes) (version 2) | ecosystem: Environmental > Aquatic > Marine > Oceanic ...
TGATGAACCTCCACCCCCAAAGCTTATTTGTGAATATGAAACCGTAGTTAAGAAAAAAGAAAGTATTAATATTAGTTTTTTCATAATTTTTTTACTTCATTTGGTTTGTTGAATTAATAAAAAATGATTAGGGAGAAATCTTCAAAAAATGAATATATTAAGAAACAAATAACCAAAATAATGTCCCCCCTAATCATTTTTTATTAATCTATTAGACAAAATTATTTGATTCTATCTTTTTTGGAAATGATATTTATCATATAATTACTTATTCCCATTCCCCCTTTAATTAGGGTTTTTTTTTACATTAGAGATATGAAAAAATTCATTGTTATACTTTTTACTTTTTTTTCTTTAAATATATACTCACAGGTAGGAGTTGGTGTTTCAGTTGCTAACGATATAGAAAATGATATCTCTAAATTAGGGGTGGGTTTAAGTTATACTGTACTTCCCAAAGTTTCATTGGGTGCTGGAGTTATGATTACACCATTTGATATAGACGGTGATTATGAGATAATGTACAATGCGAAATATAATCTGGGAAGATTTAATGTTGTAGGTGGATTTATGACTGAAATGAATCCAAAATTTGTACCAAATGTTGGGATATATAGTATGGATTCACACCCATACTTCGGAATTGATTTTAAGCTCTTTAAAAACAGAAAACTCAGAATTTTTTATAATCAATCAGAAATGATGAAAACTATTGGTATAAAAACTCCTATTTTCAAAGTAGGAAAAAAAAGATGGGTATATGATTAAATTAGAGATATGAAAAAGCAGTTTTTAGCAATTTGCATAATCTGTTCAGTTATTCTTTAACTATTATTATGGTAGACCAAAGCAAATGCAGGAAATACATATCCAAGAAGACACTCCATTATTCCAGATTGAAGTAGTAAAATAAACTTTAACACAAATTACCCTATGGATCCTGTTCACATTAGAACAAAAAAAAAGCACCAAAATGATGCTCTATATTTACCAGAGTATTTACCAAGGTGGTGAAGAATCCTCTGAAAGACTTGTGGGCGCTATAGGATTCGAACCTATGACCCCTTGGGTGTAAACCAAGTGCTCTAAACCAACTGAGCTAAGCGCCCTTAAGATGGCAAAGATAATATAAATTACCTAATAGGTTTTAGATATATATTTTGTAATTTTTAACCATAATTTTTATGAAAACAGAGATTAAACTACTTGATGGCAGCCTCTCTTATCCTCTTGAAAAACAAGGGTATAATCTGAACAAAAAGTTATGGACTGGGGATGCACTAATTAATAATCCTAATGTCATAAAAAAAATACATAAAGATTATCTTTCTGCAGGTGTTGACTATATATCTACTTCAACTTATCAGATAAGTTATAAGATTCTAAACGAAATGGGTTATAATCTTAATGAAATAAAAGATGTTTTTAAAAGGTCTGTGTCTCTTGTGAAACAAGCGATAAAAGAGACCAATAATAAAAGGGAAATTAAAATAGTTGGAAGTTATGGTCCTTTTGCAGCATCTCTATCTGATGGTTCTGAATATTCCGGAAAATACAATACTTCAGATAACATAATAATGAATTATCATAAGGAAAATATGAATATTATTAAAGAATTAGATATAGATACTATTCTTTATGAAACAATTCCTTGTTTAAGAGAAATTGAAATACTTTCAAAATTAGTAGAAGAATATAAAAAAGAAGTTTGGGTTTCATTTACGTGTAATAAAGATATAGAATTTAGAGATGGCTCATCTCTTATAAAAGCATGTGAAATTTTATCTTCTTTAGAAAATGTTTCTACCATAGGTGTGAATTGTTTCTCTCCATTATTAGCAGAAAGAGCAATAAAAAAATTAAAAGAACATTCAAATAAGAAGATCTTGATATATCCAAACTCTGGTGAGATTTATAATAATAAAGATAAAGATTGGTATGGTGAAAAATATTTTGATAGCTCTATGATTAAGAAATGGCTAGCACTATCACCAGATATTATTGGAGGATGCTGTAGAGTCGGTTTTGAAGATATTAAGAATATGAGAGAAGAAATTAATTTTTTATAAATAACTATAATGAAAGTTCACTTTTTTAATATTTTATCATCAACTATAGCTTTTTTATTATCCTATTCCATAGGTTATTTAACTGGTATAGATTCTGTTATGGATGCTATTTTATATGCTTTCATTATACAATGGGTATTGTTTGTTCCAGCATATTTATTTCAAACTGAAAAGTTTTTTGATATATCTGGAAGCTTCACATACATCTTTGTAGTTTCCTATATCCTTTGTTCAAATTATACCTCCAGTGGTATTAATTATGGTAATATTTTATTGTCATCATTTATTATTATATGGGCTATTCGACTTGGCAGCTTTTTATTTTTTAGAATTAAAAAAGATGGAGAAGACAAAAGATTTCGATCTATTAAACCATCTCCTACTAGATTTTTTATGACATGGTCTCTTCAGGGAATGTGGGTGTCAATTTGTTCCGCATGTGCTTTAACTGGAATGGCTAACGGTATTGTATTAAACTCTTTATTTTATTCAGGAGCATTTATTTTTGTTTTAGGTTTTATAGTTGAAATCATATCAGATAATCAAAAAACAAAATTTAGAAAAGATCCTGCTAATAAAGATAAGTTTATTAATTCTGGTCTATGGTCTTATTCAAGGCATCCAAATTATTTAGGAGAAATAATTTTATGGTTGGGTATCTCTATAATTTCTCTCTCTTCTCTAACAGGTTGGCAATTAGTAACATTAATCTCTCCCATTTTTACATATGTTTTATTAGTGTATATAAGTGGTGTTAGAATACTAGAAGCTCGTGCGGAAAAAAAGTGGGGTCATTTAGATAGTTACCAAGATTATATTAATAATACCCCTACTCTTTTATTTTAACTATTATTTTCAGAAAATGTTGTGTTTCACCAAATGATTTTTATCATTTTATTATAATAATTTCACAATTATATTGTTTCAGTTACAAGTAGAATCATAATATTATTATGTGTTTCTTTAAATAGCATATCGATTATCATCATAATAACTTATTTCTAGCTTAGAATATAAACTTAAATGAAACATTTAAAAGATAAAACAGTATTGATAACTGGTGGAGCTTCCGGAATTGGAAAAATTATGACCAGATTGATGTTGGAGCGAAAAGCAAAAGTTATTATTTGGGATATTAACCAACCTAATCTTAATGAAACTATAAATACATTTTCTAAACTCGGGTTAATTAAAGGTTATCATGTTGATGTATCAAATTCAGAACAAATTAAAATAGCACATAAAAAAGTGAAAAATGAATTTGGAAATATTGATGTCCTTATAAACAATGCGGGTATTGTAGTAGGTAAATACTTTCATAAGCATAGCATATCCGAAATAAAAAAAACTATGGACGTTAATGCTAAAGCACCTATGTATATTACTAAGGAATTTTTAAAAGATATGTTAGAGCGTAACACTGGACATATATGTAATATTGCTTCCTCTGGAGGACTTTCTTCAAATCCTAGAATGTCTGTTTACATAGCTAGTAAATGGTCTGTAGTAGGCTGGTCTGATAGTTTACGAATAGAAATGAAGCAACTTAATAAGAACGTCAATGTTACCACTATTATGCCTTATTACATAAATACAGGTATGTTTGAAGGCGTAAAATCTAAAATTCCAATATTAGAACCTGAAGCAACTGCACTAACCATTGTTAAAGCTATTGAAAAAAATAAAAAAATGGTAACTATTCCAGGATATATATATAGGTTAACACGATTCAATCAATCGATAATGTCTTTAGACCTTTATGATTGGTTTGTTGGTCATGTTTTAGGGATTTATAAAACAATGGAACATTTTACAGGCCGTAAATAAAAATAATATTATGAATGCTAAGTATATTTTTTTATCGATTATTATATTTTTTATTATTGGTTGTAATAAAAAAAAAGACACATTACAAGAAAATTCTAATTCAAAGCTAGAACTTCACAATCACAGTAAAGAGTTTAAAAAGCAAATCGTCAAGGTTGGCGAAAAAACATATGTTGCAATTGGTTATGGTTTGGCAAATAGTATAATGATCGAGGGTACAGATGGTCTTATAATTATTGACGCCATGGAGTCGTTAAAACAGGGTGAAACCGTAATTAGGGAATTTAAGGAGATTGTTGATAAGCCTGTAAAAGCTATTATTTATACACATAATCACGCAGATCATGTTTTTGGCGCTAAATCAATAGCTGGCAAGGATAATCCAGAAATATATGCACATGAATTAATGCCATATTATTTAGATCGTATATCAAATATAATTAGGCCAATTATTGAAAAACGTTCTTATAGAATGTTTGGTAATTTTCTTAATAAAGATGAATTAGTGAATTGTGGTATTGGTCAAAATCTAAGAATTAATAAAAATTCTTTACTAGGTGTTATTCGTCCAACTAAAACATTTAAAGATTCATTGAATATTGATATAAGTGGAATAAAATTGCAGCTATTCCATGCTTCTGGAGAAACCCCAGATCAATTAATGGTGTGGATGCCCGATGAAAAAATCTTATTTTGTGGTGATAATTTTTATAAATCCTTTCCGAATTTATATACAATCCGTGGAACTGCTTACAGAGATGTAAATGAGTGGAAAAATAGTTTAGACAAAATGCGAAGTTTTTCTCCTGAAAAACTTGTACCTAGTCATACATTACCAATTCAAGAAAAAAAGAAGGTGCTAAAAGCGCTTACGGATTATAGAGATGCTATACAATATGTACATGATCAAACAATTAGACTTGTAAATCATGGATTAACACCAGATGAAATTGTAGAAAAAATAAGTTTACCTAAACACCTTGCTGTTTCACCTTATTTACAGGAGTTTTATGGAAAGGTTTCTTGGAGCGTACGTGAGATTATGAACGGATACTTAGGATGGTTTGATGGAAATCCTTCCTCCCTAAATCCTTTGACTTTAAAGGAGGAAGCTTTAAAAATTGTTGAACTAGCTGGTGGGAAAAATATGTTAAAAGAAGCTTTAAAAAAAGCTATTGAAAATAAGGACTATAAATGGGCATTGCAATTAGCAGATTATTTAATTGTTTTAGATGAAGACAAGAAATCTGTACAATATCAAAAAGGTGATATTTTATACCAAATGGGTATGAAACAAAATAATGCTAATGCCCGACACTATTATGTTACATACGGCAAAGAGCTAAAAGGTTTGTCTAATGAAGCATTGGGTATTCCAGATAAAGATATGGTTCACGCCATTCCATTAAATATCATTTTCAACTCAATGGCTGTGAACCTAAAAGCAGAGGAAGTATTGGATTTAAATAAATCAATAACCTGGTTTTTTCCTGATAAAGATTCATACTACTCCATGATAATTCGTAAAGGTATTGCAGAAGTTGTTCCTAGTAGAATAGAGAATTCAGATATAACCATAGAATTAGATTCTAAAATTTGGAAAGAATTATTAGCTGAGTTTAGAACACCATTAATGACTTTTTTGAGTGGAAAAATAAAAATAAACGGGGGGAAGCTTGCTTTTATAGAACTTATGGGTTATTTCGAAAAAACATCTGAAATTAAAAGTGAATCTATACTATTACCCTAAAGTGGAACCCTAGAAGCAAGAAGTAGAAAAAAATGGGGACACTTAGATACTTATCAAGAGTATATTAAGAGCACCCCTACTCTTTTATTTTAGTTTTGCCATTCAGCAACAAAAATATTTGTATCTCTATTTCCTCCATTATTCCTGTTTGAAGAAAAGATCAAATATTTTCCGTCATTTGAAAAAACAGGAAATGAATCAAACATTTTATCGAAAGAAACTTGCTTTAAGTTTCTACCATCTATATCAATCATGTAAATGTTAAATGGGAAACCAGCTTTTGCTTGAAAGTTAGAAGAAAAAAGTATTTTTTTTCCAGAAGGATGCCAAGATGGACTCCAATTTGCATTTCCTAGATAAGTTAATTGTCTCAGATTAGATCCATCAGCATCACAAATAAATATTTCTAATTCTGTTGGAACTACAAATCCATCTTTTAGTAACTTTTTGTATAGAGTAATTTCATCTTTTGTTTTTGGCCTTGATGCTCTAAATATAATTTTAGTTCCATCAGGTGAGAAAAAAGCACCTCCATCATATCCGATTTCATTTGTTATCTGCTTTACATCAGAGCCATCAATGTTCATAGTAAATAATTCAAGATCTCCAGTTCTTGTAGAAGTAAAAACTATTTTATCTCCTTTAGGGGAGACTGTTGCTTCAGCATCATAGCCTAATTCATTAGTTAATTGATTTACTATATTCCCATCAAGATCTGAAACAAATATGTCATAAGAATCATATATAGGCCAAACATATTTTCCATCAAGTCTTAAAGGTGCTTCAGGACACATTGTGTCACCTAAATGAGTAGATGCATAAAGTATATGTTTCCCATCAGGCATAAAATATGCACAAGTAGTTCTTCCCATTCCTGTACTAATCATTTTTGGAGGTGTATCAGATATCTTATTAGATTTATCGATCAAAAATATTTGATCGCATTCTAAACCCCAATTTTCATTATTTGATTGGAATACCAATTGCGAATCATTATAATTCCAATAGGCTTCAGCATTATCACCACCAAATGTTATTTGCTCAATAGATTTAAAATAAACTTCTTCTGGATAGACTAAATCTTTTGACTGTGCATTAGATTTTAGTGTACTGAATAAAAAAAATATTGCTGAAAATGTTATAAATCGTATATAATTGACATTTTTATGCATAATTGATTTACTTTTGCGGCTAAATTACAATATTGATATATGAAAATGAAAAGTTTTTACACAAGTTTACTTTTAACTCTTGTAATTAATTCCATAATTTATTCTCAAGAGTTTAATTCTAATAAATTAATAGCTGATATAGAATATTTATCTAGCGATCAACTTGAGGGAAGGTTTGCAGGAACAAAAGGTGAAAAAGCTGCTGCAAATTATATAGCTGATAGATTTGAAAGATTAAATCTTAAGAAATTAAGTAAGGGGTATATTCAAAATTTTAGTTTTATACTTCCAAACAGTCCACATGAAGGAATCTTATATAATTCATATAATAAAGATCAGACAGATGCTATTAATGTAGTCGGATATCTGGATAATAATAGAGAAAATACAATTATAATTGGAGCTCACTATGATCATATAGGATATGGAGGTATATACTCTTTAGACACAGATCGAATAGAAAAAAATAAAATCCATAATGGTGCTGATGATAATGCTAGTGGAGTTGCATTACTTCTTAATCTTGCTGAGCGACTTATAAAAGAAAATAATTCAAATAATAACTATTTATTTATTGCATTTTCAGCAGAAGAATTAGGGTTAATAGGTTCAAAATATTTTGTTGAAAATCCTTTAATAGATCTAAAAAATGCAAATTATATGATAAACCTTGATATGGTTGGTAGGCTTAACACAGACAAAGAATTATCTGTTTTTGGTGCTGGAACATCACCTGTATTTAAACAGGTTATAAATTCTACAAATAATAATTTTTCACTTAAGATAATTGATGATGGAATTGGACCATCAGATCATACATCTTTCTATAATAAAGGAATTCCTGTGCTTTTTTTTAATTCAGGATCTCACCAAGATTATCATAAGTCTTCTGATGATTTTGAATTAATAAATTTTGATGGAATGATTGAAATATCAAATTATGTTTTTGATATAATTCATGAATTAAACAATTTTGGGAAATTGAATTTTAGAGAAACTGTTTCTGAACAACCAACAGTCTCTAGATTTGAGGTATCTCTTAGAGTTATGCCAGATTATGTTTATGAAAAGGAAGGTATGAAGGCTGACCAAATATTAAAAGGTGGACCTGCTGACAAGGCTGGATTAATTGATGGAGATGTAATCATTAAAGTTGGTGAATATTATATAAAAGATATATATGCATATATGAATGCTCTATCAAATTTCAAGAATGGAGATGAAACTACCGTTGTTATCTTAAGAAATGGAAAAGAGATTGAATTTAAAGTCAAGTTTTAAAATTCAATAATATTAGGTTTAAGATGAAGTCCAAGAAAAGCACAACATGCCAGGGGCAAACTTCTCAGAATTTGACTTTACTGATTACCGTTGAGTAATTTAAGAAGTATGTTTTTGAATCCTTCTTTTTCTTTCTAAATAATTGATTATCAACTATTTAGAAATACCGTTAACAAAGTAGTTATTTTTATTTAGATTAATTATAAATAAGTATTATATTTGTCGACAAATTAATTAGTAATCAAAAATAAAATTTCAGTTTTACTATTACTAGCTTTTGCTTTTACATCTGTAGTTGCTCAAAATGCAGAACAGCTTAATAGTTACCAACAACAATTTCAAAACCTTGCAAATCTTGAATCAGGTCTTATGATTGGAGGTTATGGTGAGGTTACATATAACGATCCAGATGAAGGAGCTTCTGAATTAGATGTTCAGAGACTTGTTATTCTTTTAGCATATAAATTTGACGATAGAGTATCATTTATAACTGAGATTGAATATGAACACGTAAAAGAAGTTTATATTGAACAGGCATGGTTAAACTATGCCTTAAATGACAATACAAATTTAAGAGCAGGACTGCTTCTTGTTCCTATGGGCATTGTTAATGAATATCATGAACCTACAACATATAATGGTGTTGAAAGACCAACCTTAGATAATAAAATTGTTCCTACTACATGGAGAGAGATAGGTATAGGGGTTTCAGGAAGATTGAATAATATGAACATGAGATATCAAGCTTATATTATGAATGGTCCAAAATCATATGATGGGGCATATAAAATGAAAGGGGCTAATGGATTAAGAGGCGGAAGACAAAAAGGAGCTGAGTCTATTGGGAGTAATCCAAATTTTGCTTCAAGACTTGATTTTTATGGAATTCTAGGATTAAGACTTGGAATATCATATTACAATGGAAAAACTCAAACAATTGATAAGAGTATGATTGGCACTCAAGTTGGAATCTCAATGACAGGGCTTGATGCAAGATATGTTAAGAATAACTTCTCTGCTAGATATCAATATATCAATGCAAATTTAACAGATACTAATCAATATAATCGTGTAAGCGGAAAGGATCTAGGATCACAAATGTCAGGATATTATGTAGAGGCTGCTTATAACCTTCTACCAATAGATGCAAGACAAAGATTTGATGTTTTTGTTAGATACGAAGACTTAGATCAACATAAATCTGTTACTCAATCTTTAAGAAAAAACTTGTCTTATCATATGCAAGAATGGACAGTAGGAGTATCTTATCATTTATCTAAAGGTTCAGTTTTTAAAATGGATTATCAGTCCAAAGGAACTGCTGCAAATGATAATACTAAAGGTCAAATTAATATGGGTATAGGTGTTTTCTTTTAAAACTTAATTAGAGAGATATACCATCATGCAATTTTAAAACTTGAAGAAACTTTATCCAAAAATATTATTAGCTTGTCTAGCTTATGTTTTGTTTAGTCCAACTTTTGCTATTGGTCAAAAAATTGACAAAAAGGTAGGTAAGGAAATTCAAAAAACCTTTTCAATCAAAAATTTTGATGTGAAAAAAACCATAAACCAAGATTTTGAAGATTACTTATCTAATAGATTACTATCTGTTTATTCTAATAACGATATTATTGGTTACGCATATATTGGCACAGCTCCAAGTCAAACTAAATATTTTGATTATTTAGTGTTATTTGATAAAGAGATTGTTATTAAATCAATTAAAATTCTAATCTATAGGGAAGACTATGGAAGTGAAATAGGTAGCAAAAGATGGCTTAAACAATTTATAGGCAAATCACTTTACGACAAGTTTGTTTACAGAGAAAATATTGCAGCCATTTCTGGAGCAACAATTTCTGTAAATTCAATTACTGATGCAATTAATGAGTTAATTATTTATTTAAATACACTTAAAAGAGAGCATTTACTTTGAAATTAAAAGAAGTCTTAATATTTTTTAATTTATATCAATACTGTATCCTATTGAAAAATTAAATAAATCATTATTTAGTCCTCTTGCAAAAGACAAATCAAATTGATTATTATTATCTAATTGATAAGTAATTCCAGAATCAAAATTTATTAAAGAAATATCAGTCGATTCATTTCCAAATAACTCCAAAAACACTCCAAAGGAATTAAAACCTTTTGAATATGCTATTGTATATATAAACTCTCCATTATAATTTTTGAATTTATTATATCCAATATTGTAACCTAGCTGATCAGTTTCATTTATTTCATAAGAAACAAGTAATCTATTTAAAAAACCATACTCATTATAAGAAAATACTTCTGGAGCAGTTGGAATTGAAATATGGGTAAGAAATCCAATTTTTGTTTTTTTATCAATATTATCTTGAATTCTAAATTTTGCTCCTATTTCAAAATCTGTAAAAGAAGTATTTTTCAATTTTGAAATTTGGTCATCCATTAGATAGTTTGAATTTATTCTAAGCTCAACACCATCAATAATTCCTAGTCTAAACAATGAATTTATATTTGACTTTTTTTTTTCAATAGAAATTCCAGTCTCAATCTGAAGATGTCCTTCATTCAACACTAAAGATGATTCAGTTTGATCAGGCCTATCAGTGTTAATTTGAGAATAAACATTATTCGATAACAGCATTGATAGAAAAAGAAAAAACCCTAGAAACTTTTTATTCATTTTAAAATGTCCTTTATTAAAAAATTACTCCCCGTGATAATTATCAAATCATTTTTTGAAGCAATATTTTTTACTTTTAAAAATTGACTCCTTGGGTTTCCATCAAAGTTAAATGTTTTTCCTATATTTTTTAATAATTCTTCCTTTTTCATCCCTCTATCTATTTTTGGAGAAGTGTAAAATAAATTTGCATCTATAGGAAGATACTTTATTAGTTCTTTTACCTTTTTCCCTTTAGTAAAACCAAGAATTATATATAGCTTTTTGTAATCTTCTCTTTCAATTTGATAAGCTAATTGCTCAAACCCAGAATTATTGTGAGCTACATCAATTATAACTTTAGGATCATCACTTATTTTGGACCACCTTCCATAAAAACCTGTATTTAATTCAACATTTTCTATACCATTTAATATATTCACCTCTGTAATATTAAAACCAACAAGATGTTTTATTGAAAAGATAGCTGTTGAAATATTTTTTTCTTGATACAAAACATTTGAATATGAATTTTCATGTTGAGCATTTATAAATATTTTAGAATTGCATTTTTTTGCTTTATTAATAAAAACATTATTAATTAAATTATTGCTTTCTCCAATAATTGTAATTGAATCTTTTTTTATAATTCCAGATTTTTCTCCTGCTATATCCTTTAAATTATCTCCTAGTATTTCTGTGTGGTCTAAAGAAATATTAGTAATTATGGACATTAATGGGTTAATTATATTTGTTGCATCTAATCTTCCTCCTAACCCAACTTCAATTATTGCTATATCAACTTTATTCCTATTAAAATAACTAACAGCTAAACCAAATGATAATTCAAAAAAAGACATCGAATTGTTTTCAATATTTTTCTTATTAAGATTTGTAAATTCAGTTATGAAATCTTTATCAATTTTTTTTTTATTTACTTTAATTCTTTCTCTAAAATCATAAAAATGAGGAGAAGTAAATAACCCTACCTTGTATCCAGACTCCTGAAGAATTGATGATATATAGTGAGCTGTAGATCCTTTTCCATTTGTCCCACCTATATGAATAAATTTTAAGTTTTTATGTGGGCTATTGATAAATTTTAAAAAATTACTTATTCTATCTAACCCTGGTTTATATGCCTCCTTCCCTTTTTCATGATAGAAAGGCAACTGTTTAAGAATCCAATCTATGCTTTCTTTATAATTCAATAATCTAAATTAAAGTATATAAGCTTCCATAAGAACAAAGGTGATCATTCCAGCAAGAAAACCAAGAAATGCAAGCCAACCTATTTTCTTAAGGTACCAGAAAAACTCAATTTTTTCCATACCCATTGCTACAACCCCGGCAGCAGATCCAATAATTAAAATACTTCCACCTGTTCCAGCTGCCAAGGCAATAAGATGCCATAAAGAATCATCAATAGGTTGAGAAAACATTCCTATTGAAGCAGCTACCAATGGAACATTATCAATTACTGCTGATCCTAACCCTAGGAATCCTGCAACAATTCTAATATCAGGTATTACTTTTTCTAGATAATCAGCAAATTCAAAAAGAGATCCAATAGATTCAAGTGCAGCAACTGCCATTAAAATACCTAAAAAGAAAAGTATGCTTGGTAATTCAATTTTAGTTAGCGCAGAGTGAACAGGACTTTGACTGTGCATAATATTGTCTTTATCAATTCGTGTAATATTAAATTTTGTTCCACTGTATACTTCAGCAAAAGTTGCCACTATAGCCAAGGATAGCATCATACCCACATATGGTTGTAAACCAGTTAAAACTTTAAATACTGGGACAAAAACAATAGCAGTTAGACCAAGATATAACATTGTTGTTCCAACTCTAGTTATATTACTTTCATCACTATCTATGTTTTCCAGGTTACCCTTAAAAGGTTTTAAAAGTGTAGCAATATAGGTTGGGACAACCATACAAACCACAGAAGGTATAAATACATAATAAAATAACATTGGAACTGTTACTTTATCTGCAATCCATAACATAGTAGTTGTAACATCTCCAATTGGAGACCATGCTCCTCCAGCATTAGCAGCTATAACGATAAGTCCTGCAAACCAAAGTCTTAAATTTTTATCTTTTATAACTTTCTGAAGAATTGTTACTAAAACAATTGTAGCTGTTAGATTATCAATTATAGCAGAAAGAATAAATGCTAAAATTGAAAATATCCACAAAAGTTTTTTCTTTGATTTTGTTCTGATAAATGATTTAATTTTCTCAAATCCATTATAAAAATCTATTATTTCAACTATTGTCATTGCCCCTAGAAGAAATATTAATATTTCTGCAGTATGAGCAAGATGATATGCCATAACCGTTTTTGTTTTGGCAGGAATTAACTCCCGAAGCTCTGTATCAACCTCACCAACAGGAATATGAAAAATTGCTATAACAGCCCATAAAAAGGCCATCATTGCTAAAGCAGGAATTAGCTTATCAATTTTTAGAGTATTTTCTAAAGTAATTAATAAATAACCCGTAATAAATATTCCTAATAAAATTGTCTCCATTTAGATAAAACTTATTCCCAAGATTGCATCATTACTCTTGTAATTGTTCTTGTAGATTCTGATATTTTTCCTACAGCAGCTCCCCATTCCATTGCTGCATTTTGTTCTTCTTCATTCTCAAAATTACCAAAATCTAAAGCTGTATTAAGATCTGGATAAGTAGCATATATATAATGACTCTCACCATTTTCAACTCCGTGTGTAGTCTGACCAACTGACACATAACCTGATTTTTCACCAAAAACAGACATTAGTTTAGCAAATGCAGAAATAAAAGCATATGGATCTTTTACCTTAAATTGCCAACTTTGCGCAATTGGTTGATTCCATTTATCTAAATTATATCTAACTAAAGTTGTTCCAGCAGTTACTGAAAAGCCATTAGGATCTGTTAATGAATTAAGTTGGGCTATATAAGCATCCCATTCAGGTATTAATTTCCTTGACTCAAACTCTACAAGAGAATCAGTAGGACCAGCAAGATTTAATACATGGGTTGCTTTTTCAGAAGGCCCTTTAAATTGAATATTCCAAAGCGAAACTCTAACACCTTCAGGTATTTCAACATTGGAATAAAATCCATCAATTAAATTAAATACTGCTTGAGCATTCTCATTTGGGACATTTAGTGTCACATTTTGCCATGTTATGTTTTGTGAAAAAACAAATCCACCAAACAATAAACATAGGGGTAAAAGAAGTCTTTTCATTTAAATTAAATTTAAGGTTAAACCAACAATATATTAAATATTTAATAATTATGGTAAAAAAATATCTCCTGAACAATGGTCTATTGAACTTCCTGTTACTGAGGAATAGCAGTTATTTATATTTAGCATTTTTAAAACTCCTAAGAAACCAAATATAATTGACTCTTTATAGTCAATCAATGTGATATCTGGGATAATAACTTTATTATTTAATTTATTGTTAATTAAATCAATTAAAAATTTATTTTTTGCTCCACCTCCAGTAACTAAAACATTTGTTTCCTTTATTGTATTCTTTGAAACTTGTTCTGCAATATGGCAACTGTATGTATATAATAAATCCACTATTTGATTGGGATACTGTTCCAATAATGGGATAATGTTTGAATTTACCCACTCAATTCCTAAAGATTTAGGATAGTTATTATTATAATAATCTAATTTGTTAAGTTTAGCATAAAGATCTTTTATTAGCTTTCCATTCTTTGATATTTCACCATCTTTATCAAAATCTAAATTCATTTTCTTTGAAAGAAAATTTAAAACTGTATTTACTGGACAAATATCATAAGCTATAAGTTTTCCGTTTATAGTTTTTGAAATATTAGAAAATCCTCCAAGGTTTATACATGAATCATATTCACTAAAAAGATATTTTTCACCTACCGGAACTAAAGGTGCTCCCTGACCTCCATACTTAATGTCTTGATTTCTAAAGTTACATATTACCTTGTAACCACTTTCTTTAGAAATTTCTGGTAAATTACCTATTTGGTATGTGTATTTGTTTTGTGGATCATGAAAAATAGTATGACCATGTGAGGATACTGCATCAATATCTTTGATTGAAAATTCTTTAATAAACTTTAATATTTGTTTTGATAATAATATAGTATATTCTTGATCTAATTTAGTTAAATTCTTCTGTGATAGATTAAGTGAATTTTTAAGTTTATTAAGCCAATCCTTAGAATATTCATAGGTTATTGAATTTAATATTTTATAATTCCATTTTTCTTTTTTTTCAAAATGAACATAAACTATATCTATTCCATCTAGAGATGTTCCTGACATAACGCCAATGATATTATAGTTTTCTTTTGTCAAAATATTATTGAAAGAAATTCCATACTACTCCAAATCTAACTGATAAATCTCTATATGGATTAAATGGGTCTGAATAAAAGTCATATCCTGTTGAGGAAGAGTTTAAATGCTCAACTTTTACAAAAATTCTTGTCTGTTGAATTTTTGCGTTTATAAAAAAATCTAATCTTGGATAGTCACCAATCTGTTTATAATTCTGAGTAACAAGCTCTGATAGAAGTGGATTATAGTAATCTGCAAAAAACTTTGTAAAATAATTAAAAGTTATACCTGTTTGAAGGAATAATGCCTTATTCAATAGATCTGTTGAATATAATAGTGTGTTTCTTGTCAACCACTCAGGTACATTTAAGGTCTCCAGTTCATCTAATTCAATATTTTGTTCTTTTTTTTGATATTGAACAGTATTTATAAGCGCAAACTTTCCAATTTTATTATGATTTTCTAATTTGATTTTATAATATTTAATATTACCTGGGGCTTGAAAAGGAGAAGCAAATCTATATCTATCTATTTCACCATTTAAACTATTTGCATTTTCCTTAAAAAAGATATAATTATCTAAAGTATAATAATCAGCAGTTATTTTAAGTAATTTTTTATAAGATATTTCAAATTGAGCATTAGATATCTCTTCATTTTTTAAAGACTCATTATACCAATTATAACTATTGTATGCACTTCTAAATAAAATAAAATTAAAGTTTGGAGATCTTACAGATTTTGATATTGAAATATTTGTGTTTATGTTTTTTAAAGGAATTAAGCTAATATTTAATTTTAAAAAATTGGAAGACAACTCACTTTTTAGAGTATTTCCATATTCAAATTCAAAAGATATTTTAGGAAGAATTTTAGTCCATTTTATATTGATATTCGTCTGATTTTTATTTAATTCCAATATCAAGTCAGATAATTCTTCTTCATAATCTTTATAAGAATTATCCCATTTAACAAGACTCAAACTAAGGTATAATTCACCAAGTTTATTTAAATAAGATTCTAAATAAACTTTATTTTCCTGAAAATACATTCTAGACTTATCTTTAATAGTACTTTCATTAGTCTCTCCAAATAAACGACCCGTATGATTATCTATATATTCTATCTTTTTATATTCATGAGTAAATTCATAACCTATAGCTAGAAGACTTTCCTTGTTTTTATTTAAAAAAACATTTTTTTTAAAATCAGAATAAAAACGTTTTGAATAAAGACTATTTTCAGCAAATATCATAGTACCCAATCTGGACCTATCTAGATATCCATCATAATATATCATCTCATTTGAACCATCTTCATTGATAATTGGCTGTCCAGAAGCATCAACAACAAAATAATCTGTAGCCTGTTCGAAGAAATATATTGAGTCAGAGTCTAAGCCTCCATTCTCCTTATTAAAAATATTCTGAGAGGTGAAATGCATCCGCCATATTGTTGAGTTATTTTTTGATTTATAATTCGATGAAAATCTAAATTGGTTCCCTCTGGATCTAGCACTTTGATATTTACCAAGTGATTTATAACCTTTATGGGCAACCATAAAATTATATTCTGGAGTAAGATTTAAAGAGACTAATGCATCAAGTATCTGTCCTTGCTCAAAAGTTGATTTTGCAAATAATTCTGTAAAAGGTGTCGGCACATTAAAATATTGAATATCCTCTTTTTCAAAATAAGTAAAATGTTTCCCTCTTGCACCAACTTGAGGTAATTTAAACCTTTCATTAAAATTATGACCAAGTTTATTATATGTCTGACCAACATTTGCAAAAGACAAAAGTTCAAAATTATCCTTTCTTAAAAAATTAAATTTATAGTCTTTATATATTGTTAAAGAAGTATCTACATACTTTTCTGTCTTTTTGTATAAAAAAAATTTATAATTCTCTATTAAAAGGGTACCTTTTTTTTTAGATTTTTTCTCAGTCTCTTTTTTTAATTGCTCTTTTCCCTTTAATATCTCTTCATCAGTCATATCTTGTTGGGAAAATATTATTAATGGAAATGAAAAAAAAATTAAAACAAGAAAAATTTTATGCATCTATTTTGTAATTTAATACTAAGTTAATATTTCTTTATCTAATTATTTATTTTAAAACTTATATATCATATGTTAATAAATCAGTACAGCAATTTTGATTATGAAGCTGGTGTTGATGAGGCTGGAAGAGGGAGCCTAGCAGGTCCTGTAACAGCTTCTGCTGTAATTCTTCCAAAAGGATATAAGAATGACAAACTGAATGACTCAAAAAAAATTAGCCCAACTTTAAGAGAGATATTAAGAAAGGAAATTGAAGAGAATGCTATAGCATATTCTATAGTAAATATAGGTTCAGGTACTATTGATAAAAAGAACATTTTAAATGCAACATTTATAGCTATGAATTCTGCTTTAAAAAAACTAACAGTTACCCCTCAGTTTATTATTATTGATGGAAATAAATTTAAAAATCATCTTGACATTCCACATAAGTGTATAATTAAAGGGGATCAAAAGTATTTAAATATCGCTGCAGCATCTATACTTGCAAAAACATATAGAGACAAGTTTATGGAAAATCTTCATTTAAATCACCCTATTTATAAATGGCACAAAAATAAAGGATATGGAACACCACATCACAGGAAAAGTATCATAAAATATGGAAAAACAAATTTTCATAGAAAAACATATAAACTAAAAGAAGAACAATTAAAATTGGACATATGGTAAAACATAAAAAATCAATTACTCTATTCTTAATAATTTTATTTATATCCTGTGATCAGAAAATTCAAGATAGAAATTCAATGTTTAGTTTAATTCCCAATGAATCAAAAATTGTTATACAAATTAACGATCTGAATTATATTAAAAGTTTTATAACTAATAATACGTTATTTTCTAAAACTTACTTTGCAAATGACTCATTAAACAATTTAATTAATAGGATTAATATTGATCAGTCTAAAAATTCAGGTTTGCTAAGCTTCTCAAGTTATGGAAAGAATAATAAAGCTATTACATTTATTTCTAACAAAAATTTTTCAGACTCCCTCAATATTGAAAATAACAAATCATATAAATACAATAATTATGATGTCTTTAAAGAGGATGATTTTTACAATATTTACCTTGATGAAATAGTTGTTAATTCAACCTCAGATATAATTATAGAGAATATAATAAGAAACTATAATTCTAAGAAAAGAGGAATAACTGACCCTAACTTTTATGATATTATTTTGTCTGCAAATAAAACTGAACCTATTAATATTTTTATCGATTCAAAATTGGACAAGTTTTCAGAAGAATATTTTAGATCTATTGAGTTTTATCCCTTTATCAAAAGCTCTTGGAAAAATTATGACTTATCAAGATCAAATGATGATATAAGGTTAACAGGAATTACTAGGATTAATGATTCATTAAGAAGTAAGCTTTCTATTCTAGAAAATTTAAATCCAAAATCATTAGAAACCGATAAGTTAATACCAAATACTTTTAAATCATTTTTTAGTTTTACAATTACAGATAGTAATTCATTTTTAAAAAACTATCAAGATTATTTAAACCTAAACAATTTAAAAGATGAATTCAACAATCTAGAGGATATTAAAGCTATTAATGAAGTTACTTTTCTGCAAGATGAAGAAAAGTCTGTTATTCTAAATTTGATTGACTCAAACTTAATTAATCAACTTTCTTTTTCAAAAGAAATCAATTTTTCTAATGAAATATTTAATCTTTCATCCCCACTTGGATTAAAAGATTTATTCAATTTATTTGACAAAAACTTAAATTTAAAATTTGGTATATTAATTGACAGCTTCCTTGTATTAAGTAGTTCTAAAAATCAATTAAAAAAAATATTAACTAGTTATAATAATAAACGAACTCTTATTAATGATATAAGCTACCAAAAAAACAAAGAGAATTTATTAAATAAGTTTTCTTTTTTATGGATGGCTAATACAAAAAGAATTAAAGAAGAAGTTATTTTCAAAAAATCAACCTATGAGGATTTAGATATTAACTTATACCCTTTTATAAATCTTGAAGGGTTAGTTGATGAGAAATTAGTATTACTTAATTTTTATATTGGAAAAACTAAAACAAGAGAGTCTTCAGGAGGCATATATAATGAATTGATTGTGTCTAATACAAATAAAATTACAACCCCTCCTAAATGGTTAAAAAATCATAGAAATAATGAATATGATTTTGCATATCAAGATTCGGAAAATTATTTATATCTGTACTCCAATAAAGGTGATTTATTCTGGAAAAAGAAACTCTCAAGTAAAATTATAGGTGAAATACAACAAGTAGATCTATATAAGAATGGTAGATTACAAATGGCATTTAGAACAATTGACAAATTTTATATTATTGACAGGAATGGCTCTACAGTTCAACCTTTTGAAATATCAATTAAAGATTCTAATAATCTCAATAGACTTTCTATTTTTGACTATGAAAATGACAAGAACTATAGATTTTTAATTTCTCAAGACAACTATATGAAAATGTATGATAGTAAAGGAATAACTGTAACTGGGTTTGATCCAGATAGCTTAAATTCTGATATAATAAACTCTCCAGTACACATAAGAATAAAGGGAAAAGACTATATTCTTGTTCAATTAAATAACGGAAAGTTAAAAATCCTGAACAGAAGAGGAAAAGACAGAATATCAGTTAAACAAAATATTAATTTTAGTGAAAATAATTTCTTTTCTTTTATGAATCTATTTACAACTACTGATAAAAATGGAAATCTTATTCAGGTTGACACTAATGGAAATGTAGTAATAAATAATTATAGTTTAGGGGAGAATAATACAATAGAAGTTGTGATGGATAATATATTATTTCAATCTGAGAACACTATTAACATAAATGGAAAAATTATTAAAATTCCTGAAGGAAGGTATACAAAGCCCAGATTGTTTAATTATAAAGATACATTATACATAACTATTACAGATCAAAAAGAGAGCAAAATTTATTTGTTTAATAAGGAAGGGATATTAATTAAAGGGTTTCCGGTTAAAGGAATTAATCTTGTTGATATTAATGATGCTGATAATGATGGGAAAATTGAATTAATTACACAACTTGATGAGAGTTCTGTGATATCATATGAGATTAATTAGTCATAGATAATTCTGCATTAAAGAGTCTAGCAATATTCTCATATAATTTTTCCTTAACTGTTTTAGGTGCTATTTTTTGATTTAAAATTTCTTGTAAAGATGTAACGCCTTTGTCAGAAATTCCACATGGAACTATATTATCAAAATAAGTAAGGTCTGTATTAACATTAAGCGCAAATCCATGCATTGTTACCCACCTACTTGCCTTTATTCCGAAGGCACATATTTTTTTTAATGAATTCAATTCATCCTTTACCCAAACTCCAGTTTCTCCATCTATTCTAAATCCTTTAATTCCAAAAAAACCAATCGTTGATATTATAACTTCCTCAAGAGTCCTAAGATATAGACCAATATCTGTGAAAAAATTATCAAGATCAAGTATTGGATATCCAACTATTTGACCTAATCCATGAAAAGTGATATCGCCTCCTCGATTAATTTTTTTAAAATCAATACCTTTTAATTTCAATTCCTGATCATCTAATAATAAATTTGAGATCTCTCCACTCTTTCCTATTGTATATATAGGTTTATGTTCAACAATTAATAGGTGATTTTCCGTTTTAATCTTTTTCTTTAAAGTTCTGTTATTAATTTTTTGGGAAATAATATTATCAAATATTCTCTTTTGATGTTCCCAACTCTTATCATAGGACAAAACTCCAAGATCCTTAACAAGGATTTCATTATTTTTCATAAATATCTCAAATATAGAAATTTAGACTTCAATCATAATCTTAATAAACTTATCTTTGTAAAAAAAGATTTTGAAACTGTCAGAACAGGAGAAAATTAGAAGGGAAAAGTTAGCCAAATTGATAAAACTTGGAGTAAATCCTTATCCAGCTAATTTATATCCTGTTGATCATCTATCAGAAGAAATTAAAACTAAATTTTCTGAAAAGAAAAAAGTTGTCATAGCTGGAAGAATAATGTCTCGAAGAATCCAAGGAAACGCATCATTTGCTGAAATTCTTGATAGTAAAGGGAAAATTCAAGTTTATTTTAACAGAGATGAGATATGTAAGGGTGAAAACAAAGAAAAATATAACATTATATATAAAAAGCTTCTTGATATTGGAGATATAATTGGAATTGAAGGAGAACTTTTTACTACAAAAGTAGGCGAGAAAACTGTTTTAGTTAAAGATTTTACCTTATTAAATAAATCCCTTCGTCCTTTGCCTCTTCCTAAAGAAGATGCAGATGGAAAAACATATGATGAATTTAATGATACCGAGCAAAGGTACAGACAAAGATATGTTGACTTGATTGTAAATCCTCATGTAAAAGAAACATTTATAAAAAGAACTAAAATTATTAACCTTATAAGAGATTTCTTAAATAGTAAAGAATATCTTGAAGTTGAAACACCAATTTTACAAACAATTCCCGGTGGAGCTAATGCAAGACCTTTTATAACTCATCATAACACTTTAGACATCCCCCTTTACCTTAGAATTGCTGATGAGCTTTTCCTAAAAAGATTAATTGTTGGTGGATTTGATGCAGTTTATGAATTTTCTAAAGATTTCAGAAATGAGGGTATGGATAAAAATCATAACCCTGAATTTACGATGCTTGAACTTTATGTTGCTTATAAAGATTATTTCTGGATGATGGAGCTAACGGAGTCACTTCTTGAACAGGTATGTATAGAATTAAATGGTGATACATCAATTAATTTTGACTCAAAAAAGATTAGTTTTAAAACACCTTTTAAGCGAATTTCAATATATGACGCCATTAAAAAATATACTGGTTATGATATTTCAAATATGCAAGAAGATGAACTTAGAGAGATCTGTAAAAAGATGGATATTGAGATAACTGACCAAATGGGTGAAGGTAAACTAATTGATGCCATATTTGGAAACAAATGTGGAAAAAAAATGATTAACCCAACATTTATTACTGACTATCCCAAATCTATGAGCCCTTTAACTAAAGAACATAGAGACAACTCAAATTTAACAGAAAGATTTGAGTTAATAATAAATGGTATGGAGATAGCAAATGCTTATTCTGAATTAAATGATCCTATTGATCAATCAAATAGGTTTGAAGAACAACTCAAACTAAGTGAAAAAGGAGATGAAGAAGCAATGTTTATTGATAAAGATTTTGTGAGATCTCTTGAATATGGAATGCCTCCAACCTCTGGAATTGGTATTGGAATTGATAGATTAATTATGCTTATGACTAACAATACATCTATACAAGAAGTGTTATTCTTCCCTCAGATGAAACCTGATAATCCTAGTATTGATCTTTCTGAAGAATCTTCTAAAATTCTAAATGTTATAAAAAACAATAATGAATTAAACATAGATGATCTAAAAAGCAAATTTGATTTCTCTAATAAAAAATGGAATAAATTCCTTAAGGAACTCATAGAAAAAGGTTTAATTACAATTTTTAAGAGTGAGGAAAATCAAATATTAGTCAAGCTTGCTTAAACTAAACCTTTCAATAAGGCTAATTAACTTTTTTGAATACTCTGGATCTGTTGCATATCCAGCTTTTTTTAATCCCTCTGCCCAAGCTTTATAGTCTTTCTTATTTATATCAAATAAAAATCTATACCTATCTCTATTAACTAAAAAAAGAGAATGATCTTTATATGATTTTACAGGATTCCTGTATGATCTAAAACACTCATTCTCTTTATCATCATCATGATAAATTTTTTTCCCTTTCCAATCTTTATGACATTTTATTCCAAAATGGTTGTTTGCTTTTTTTGCTAAAGTTGTTTCTCCATAACCAGATTCAAGTATTCCTTGCGCCATTGTAATACTTGCAGGAATTTTATAAACTTTCATCTGTTTTCTTGCTAATGGTGCATATAACTTAATATATCTCTCAATTTTTTGATCAACAGTAATGTTAATATTTGATTTATTTATCTTATTTATAGTTCCACAAGACAATGTGAGAAGTGATAGCAATATTAAAGAGAAAAATTTTATAAATTTGTTTACAACCATTAAAAACTAAGTTATGTTTAAATTAAATAAACTAAAAATATTTTTTTTCACAATATTCCTTTTATTACAATCTTGTGGGATTTATGTTCAATCAGATTATGATAAAGATGTAGATTTTTCGGAATACAATACTTTTGCATTTTATAAACCTGATATTGATAAAGTCAAAATTTCAGATTTAGATAAAAAAAGAATGCTTAAGTATATTGATTTAAGCCTTAAAGAAAAGGGTTTAACAAGATCTGATAATCCTGATATTATTGTAACTATAGAGACTCTATCTAGAGAAAGAGTATATCTTAGAAATAATTTAGCTTATGGTTATTATCCTCGGGTACTTTGGGGATATTATAATCATCCATCGAGCAGTTTAGTTACTTCAAATACCCAAGGAACTCTCTTTATCAATATAATAGATACTAAAAATAATCAGTTAGTCTGGCAAGGAAGAGGAGTTGGAATTATAAATGAATTTAGGGAAGATAGAGACAAGATGATTAGTGATTTTGTGAATAAAATTTTTGAAGAATACCCGCCTAAACCTGACTAATTATTTTTTCAGATTGGGATAGTACAGATTTGATTCCATTAATATTTTTTCCACCTGCAGTTGCAAAAAAAGATTGTCCTCCTCCGCTACCATCAATTAATTGAGAAAGTTCTTTAACAATTTCTGATGCATCTAATCCTTTTTCTTTTACTATATCTTTAGATACAAAACAAGAAATAAATACCTTTTCATTAGTCTTAGAAAGAATAATCATAAATAGTTTATCAATTTGATCAGATACCATAAAACATAAATCTTTAATCGATTTTAAATCTAAATCTAATTCAGCTAAAAATATATTAACTCCGTTAACTACACGAATATTTTCAATTACATCCTTTTTCATTGATTGAACCTTAATTTTATTAAGTGATTCGATCTCTTTTTTAAGAAGTTTATTTGCTTCATCAATTACTGCCTTTTCTTTAAAAGCTTTTTTCTTAAGATTTTCAGCTAATACCTTTTTAGCAGAACTTGTAGCTAGAATTCTTCTTATTCCAAATGCTTGTGAACCTTCAGAAATAATTTTGAAGCCCCAAATATCTTTTGTGTTTTTTACATGCGTTCCACCACATAATTCATAAGAATCATTAAATTTTATAGTTCTTACTTTTTCTCCGTATTTTTCTGAGAAAAGTCCAACCGCACCTTTCTTGATAACTTCTTTGTAATCTGCAGATCTATCTTCTACAAGATCTATACTTTCATTAATTAGATTATTAACATAATCTTCAACTTTATTAATTTCCTCAGTAGATAATTTTGATTGATGAGAGAAATCAAATCTAAATGATTCTTCTGATATCATCGACCCCCTCTGTTTAACATGATTACCTAGTATGTTTTTCAGCGCTAAATGGAGAAGATGTGTTGCAGTATGATTTGATTCAATTTGAAATCTCCTTTCTTTATCTATAACACCCTTAAAGGTAGAATCTGTATTATTTGGCATTGTATCAGTTACATGGATTATATCATCATTATCCTTGATTGTATCTATTATTTTAAAAATATCTTTTGATTTAGACTCAATAAATCCAGTATCTCCAATTTGACCTCCTGATTCACTATAAAACGGGGTGTTATCAAAAACTAAATGAAAATTTATTCCATTTTCTGTTTCTACTTCTCTATATTTTATTAGGTTCATATTGCTTTCTAATTTATCGTATCCAACAAATTGAGACTGCCTGTTTTCATCTATAATTATCCATTTATGATACACTAATTTAGTTTTGGATTTAGATCTTTCTTTTTGTTTTTTCATATTTTCATCAAATCCTTTAACATCAACTTTAATTCCACTCTCAGCAGCAATTAAAGAGGTTAAATCAATGGGGAATCCATAGGTGTCATATAATTTAAAGGCATCTTGTCCCTCAATAATTTTATTTTTTGAAACTTTGATTAATTTATTAAGCAATAAAATTCCCTGATCTAAAGTTTTTAAAAAAGCTGATTCTTCATCTTTAATCACTGATTCAATTATTCCACCTTCATCCTTAATATTTGGATACTCATCTTGTAAATCTTTTGAAACTTTTGATACTAGTTTATGTATAAATGGAGACTTAATGTCTAAATAGGTATATCCAAACCTGATAGCTCTTCTTAAGATTCGTCTAATAACGTAACCTGATCCAATATTGCTTGGATGTTGCCCATCAGCAATTGATATAATAACAGCTCTAGTATGATCTGAAATAACTCTAAAACCCTTATCAATCTTATCGTTTTCTAAATATTTCAACCCTGAGATTTTTTCAATCTCAGATATTAATGATTCAAATACATCTGTATCATATGTAGATCTCTTATTTTGAAGAACCATGCAAAGTCTTTCAAGACCCATTCCAGTATCCACATATTTTTTACTAAGCTTTTTAAGTGAACCATCATTTAAACGATTATATTGAATAAAAACAAGATTCCATATTTCAATTATATGGGGATGATCTTTATTTATTAAGTTCCTAGCATTTATTTTGTCTTTTTCTTCTTGTGACCTAATGTCAATATGAATTTCAGAACATGGTCCACATGGTCCATAATCTCCCATCTCCCAGAAATTATCTTTTTTATCGCAATAGATTATTTTTTCTTCTGGAAAAAATTTCTTCCAATAATTATATGTTTCCTCATCTGCTGGAATATTATCATCTTTTGATCCCTTAAAAACAGTAACATACAGATCCTCTTTATTAATTTTATATTGATCAGTCAACAATTCAATTGACCAATCAATAATTTCATCTTTAAAATAATCTCCAAAACTCCAATTACCGAGCATCTCAAAAAAAGTGTGATGATATGTATCTATACCAACCTCTTCAAGGTCATTATGTTTACCAGAAACTCTAAGACATTTTTGTGAATTAACAATTCTTAAATCATTTGGGTCTTCAGTACCTAAAAAGATATTTTTAAACTGATTCATCCCAGCATTTGTAAACATAAGATCCTTATCATAATTATTTAATATAGATTCTGATGAAATTTTTATATGGCCTTTAGACTTAAAGAATTCGATAAATTTTTTTCGAACTTGAGATGAATTCATTTTTTTTATATTTGTATATTCAAACTGGTAGAATCTAGTAGAAAATTACAACAAATTGGCCTATGTCCAAAACTAAATATTATTTTGATAAAGATAACCTGGAGTTTATTCCAATTCAAAGGACTAACCTTAATAAATTATATAATCTATTATTATTCTTAATAAGTTCAATAATTTTTGGAGTATTTATTACTGTATTGCTATTAAATACTGAATTTATTGACACTCCTCAGGAACTGGTACAATCTAGAGAAATTAAAAATTATGAACTTCAACTTAAAGTTCTAAACAAAAAGCTAGAACAAGTTGAATCGACATTAGCCAATGTTGAAAAAAGAGACAATAATCTTTATAGAGTTTATTTTGAAGCAAGTCCAATTCCTGAAGCTCAAAGAAAAATGGGATTTGGAGGTATAAATAGATATGATTATTTAAATGGGTATGAAAATTCTGATCTAATTATTGGTACAACAGAAAGAATAGATATTCTTACAAAAGAACTTGTAATTCAATCTAAATCACTAGATGAGATCGAGCTTCTTGCAAAAAACAAAGAATCCCTTCTTTCATCAATTCCTACTATTCAACCAATTAGTAACTCCGATTTAAAAAGAATGGCTTCTGGATTTGGATGGAGAACAGACCCTTTTACAAAAAAAAGAAAAAGACACTGGGGTATGGACTTTTCAGCAGAAAGAGGATCGCCAATTTATGCAACTGGTGATGGGAAAATTTCTAGGGCTGATAATAGGGCAGCAGGTTTTGGGAATCATATAAGAATTGATCATGGTTTTGGTTACGTTAGTATCTATGCGCATTTAGATTTAGTTCAAGAAAAATTTTCTGTGAGAAAAGGAGATAAGGTAAAAAGAGGTGATATTATAGGGTATGTAGGAAGCTCTGGGCGTTCAGTAGCACCTCACCTGCATTACGAAATAACGAAAGATGGGAAAAAACTTAACCCTATTAATTTCTATTATGGGAGTCTTTCACCTGGAGAATTTGAAACTCTTATAACTCAAGCTTCGCAAGAGAATCAGTCTCTTGACTAGTGCTATGTATTTTGAATTACCTGATAAAAAATATTTTAGCATAAGTGAGGTCTCTAAACTTTTCAGTGTAAATAATTCCCTGATTAGATTCTGGGAAAAAGAGTTTGATCAGTTAAATCCAAAAGTTAAGCCTTCTGGAATTAGAAAATTTACAATAGATGATATTGAAAATATTTCTACGATATACAGTTTACTTAAAGAAGAGGGACTAACTATTCAGGGAGCAAAAAAAAGGCTTAAATCAAAGAATAAAATAAATTCAAATAATTTATCTATTATAAAAAAGCTTGAAAAAATTAAATTTGAGCTAAAAAATTTAAAGTCAAATATCTGATTATTTTTTTCTGAAAAAAATATCTATTGGCACACCCTTTAAATCATATTCCTTTCTAAGCTGATTCTCTAAGAATCTCTTGTAAGGATCTTTTATGTATTGTGGTAAATTACAATAAAACGCAAATTGAGGGTAAGGTGTTGGTAACTGTCTAGAAAATTTAATTTTTATATACTTGCCTTTATTGCTTGGGGGAGGGGTTTTTTCTATTATTGGTAATATATAGTCATTAAGTTTTTTTGTTGGGATTTTTTGCTTTCTCTTTTCATATACTTCCATTGCAATTTTTATAGCATCAAAAATTCTTTGTTTTTGGGTTGATGAAATAAAAACAATAGGAATATCTATAAATGGTGATGTTTTTTCATGTATTTTATCTTTTATAAAGCTTGTTGTATTTTGATCTTTTTCAACCAAGTCCCATTTATTAGAAAGAATTATAATTCCTTTCTTATTTTTTGAGGCTAACCAAAATATATTTTGATCCTGTGAATCAAATCCTCTTTTAGAGTCATAAATTAAAATAGAAACATCCGAATTTTCAATAGCCCTAATAGATCTAAGAATAGAATAGAATTCAACATTTTCACTTATTTTAGTCTTCTTTCTTATTCCTGCAGTATCAATTAAATCAAATTCAAAACCAAATTGATTATATCTAGTATATAAGCTATCTCTTGTTGTACCTGCAACATCTGTAACAATAAACCTATCTTCTCCAATCAAAGCATTTATAAATGAAGACTTTCCAGAATTGGGTCTTCCAATTACAGAAAATTTAGGAACAGGACTCTCTATAAAATCATTCTCAGGTAAAAGTTTAACTAAAGAATCTAATACCTCCCCTGAACCTTGACCATTTATTGATGAAATACAAAAGAGATTATCAAATCCTAAAGAATAAAATTCATTTGAACTTTTAATTAGCTTTGAATTATCAACCTTATTCACTAAAACAAAAACTGGTTTTGAAGTTTTGTGTAAAAGCTTGGCTATTGTCTCATCCATTCCATTTATACCATCCTTAACATCAACAATAAATAGAATTACATCAGATTCTTCAATTGCTAGAATAACTTGCTTATCAATCTCTTTTTGAAAAACATCATCTCCTAACTTAAGATATCCACCTGTATCTATTACAGTAAATTCTTTTCCATTCCAATCTGACTTTCCATAATGTCTATCTCTAGTAACACCACTTAATTCATCAACAATAGCTTCTTTTTTTTGAATAAGTCGATTAAATAATGTTGATTTCCCAACATTAGGTCTTCCCACTATAGCAACAATTCCTCCCATATAAAAAATATTTTCTATAAATTATATCCAAACCTTTTTAGAGATAACTTATCATTTCTCCAATTCTTTTTAACCTTTATAAAAACCTCAAGAAAAATCTTTTTATTAAAGAACTTTTCTAAATCTTTTCTAGCATTTGTGGCAACCTTCTTTAAAGCAGATCCCTTATGTCCTATCAATATATTTTTTTGGGAGTCTCTTTCAGTAAATATAATAGCCCTTATTTTTATTATTTTGTTTGTTTCCTTAAACTCTTCAGTAACAACTTCAACTGAATATGGAATTTCTTTATTATAATTAAGCAGTATTTGCTCTCGTAAAGATTCATTAACAAAAAATCTTTCAGATTTATCAGTAAATTGGTCTTTAGGAAAAAAGGGCGGTGATTCAGGAATATTTTTAATAAAAATTTCTTTTAATTCATTAATAAAAAAGCCCTCCTTCGCAGATATTGGATATATTTTAATCTCTGGAAAAATATTCTCCCAGTACTTTATAGAACTTTCTAATTTCTCTTGATTAAAAAGATCAATTTTGTTAAGTAAAACAAACTTAGGGACTTGCAGTTTGTTTATTTTCTTAATTAATGAATCATTTTTAAAATCCTTCCCTCCTACTTCATCAATAAAAACTAAAACATCAGAATCAATTAAAGTCTCATTTATAAACTTCATCATAGCTTCTTGCAATTGATAATTTGGAGCCAATATACCAGGAGTGTCTGATATAACTATCTGATAGTCATCACCATTGATTATTCCTTTTATTCTATGTCTGGTTGTTTGTGCTTTGGAAGTAATAATAGAAAGCTTATCCTCCATTAAAGCATTTATTAATGTTGATTTCCCAACATTAGGTCTCCCAATAATTGATACAAACCCAGATTTATGTATTTTCTTACTCATTTTTCGCAAAGATAGTTACTAAAATTTAATGGTTTGCATGTAGTTGTTAAAGTTTATATATTTGCAATATATATCGCGAGGTGGAGAAGTGGTATCTCGTTGGGCTCATAACCCAAAGGTCGCAGGTTCGAGTCCTGCTCTCGCTACTATAAAAGCAATCAGAAATGGTTGCTTTTTTGTTTGTAACTCAATTATACAAGTTCGATTCCCATCTTCTCCACTAGTGTTTATAGGGGTTCACTTTTGTTCATTCTTAATAAAAGCTAAGAGATCAGCCATTTCACTGGGGCTGATTTGATTATCCAATACAAAGGGCATTACAGATAATTCAGCCGCTTGCATTTTGATAATTTCGTCTCTTGGGATAGTCAATTCTTTACCCACTATATCTTTCAGTGTGAGAGAAGTTGAATTTTCTGTAGAAATGATCCCGGCTTTTACAGTGCCATTTTGAAGGGTAATCGTCCAGGAATCGTAACCGTCCGCAATAGATTTACTGGGATTCAAGATGTCTTCCATAAGTGACGATTTACTGCGATTTCGTAGAGAACCCAAGTCAGGGCCAAAATTTATTCCACCTTCCCCATTCAGTTGATGACAGATATTACAGTAATTATTAAATAGTTTTTTCCCGTTTGTAGTATTGCCTTTTACTGATAAAGCTATTTGATATTTTTGAAGTTCTTTTCTTCTTTGCTCTTCATCTTTTTGGAAAAGCCTTCGAGCTCTTAGTTTAATTTCACTGCTACGATTATTCATTAAATGTGTCTTCCTAGACCACTCAACAGAGGAAGCCTGTATTTTATTATTTTCAATAGCTTCCAATAAGACAAGCATTCTCTCAGGGCTTTCCATAAATAATTTCAAAGCCTCATTTCTGACATCAGGCAGCAATTCGTTCCATTTATCCAACAGAAACAAAACAATATTCGTACCCTCCAGGCGCGTTAAAACCTGAAGTGTAGCGCGTTGAATTTCCTTGTTTGTTCCAGACGCAATAATTGTCTTGAGTGGAATCAACTGCATTTCATTATTTGTTAAAGTTAATAAGGAAAGAGCATCTATCCGCATATCAGGTATTGCCCGTGGGTCGAGGGCAATTTTTAAAGCTTGCTTCATTGTTTTTGTATGTACTTCAGGCAAACCAATAACCTTTAGCAATTCAATTCCTGCCCTTCTTATTTCCGGATGAGTGGATGCTGAAAAGGTGCTCAAAATTTTCTGTTTCTGAGCCGCCATGCCATCTGATTTCGATTTTCCCCATTTCATTCCTTGGGCAATTCCCTGAAGAACAGAACTTTGCCACCAAATGTCTGAAGGCGTATTTTTTTGAACTGCCAGATCGATCATATTTTCAAGAATTTTTTTATCCCCGTTCCTTGTAATGGTTGCGGACAGTGAAGAAATAAACCTCCGTTTTCCTTCAATTTTATTATTGTCAAGCTCTTGTATAGCCTTGCTAAAAAATTGAAAATTATTATTATTTGGATCTGATAATATCGCTAAATGAAACCATTCGCTTTCCAAATCTTTTTTCAGAATTTCTAGACTTGCCTTTTTTGCCTTATCATCATTAATCTCTCCAAGTGTAAGAAGAAGTTGTAATCTTACTTTACTATAAGGATCATTTTTTAAATTCAATAAATCTTTTTCCAGATCAGGAAAATCACTGAGGTGTTTTTCTGCTATTTTAATAGCAGTTTCTCTGACACCTGCTTCAGTATCTTGCAAAGCATTTTGAATTCCTTTTTCTGTTTGCTGCCCTAATTCTTCTAAAATCCAAAGCACATGAATTTTTGCCGATGAGTTTTTTGCCGATGAGATGAGACTGGTTAGTTCTTTACTGAACTTTTCAGGCTTTCTATCCATTAAGATTCGGTGGGCGTTGAGCCTCCACCAACTGTTTGGATGATCCAGGAAACCGATAAGCTCTTCACTAGTTGCCTCGCCAAGAGATAAATTATTCAACCAATTCATTGAAGTCATGTTTTCTGGAGAGATTCGATAAATCCTCCCTTTGTCCATCCCATTATACAAAGCCCCTGATTGCGCCATTTTCTCTGACATCCACTCGGGATGCTCAATATATTGGCGGTAATAATCGATCAAATAAATCGCCCCATCAGGACCGATATAAAAATTAACAGGCCGAAACCAACTGTCTTTAGAACGTAAAAATTCTTTTTCCTTATACCGGGGTTTGGCAAACATCACCGCCCCTTTAGTATAAATATTATCTACTCTTACAAGGTTGTGAGTAGGTTCAGCGACAAAAGTAGAATTGTCGAAGTCGGCAAATGCGCCCCCAGTGTACCAGGTTACCCCACAAGCAGAAGTCATCACGCCAACTGAAGTCAGCAATTGATGCTCTGGATTGTCAGTGAGGGGGAAAACTTCAACGGGTTGTCCATAATCTGGCATATAGTGGGTCGTGTTTTTAACTACCAGAGCCGGGTTTCGAGCCAAATAGCTAGCATTAATGACTTCGTGAAATAAATGGTGTTCATTACTATTGGACACATGATGGCCCCATGGGTCAAAGGTGTGTCCAAACTGCGTTTTACCAGACATCATTTCTAATTCATGACTATCAGGTTTGAATCTTACATTCCTTCCAAGTGCATTTTTGGGTAGGACAGGTCCATCAACAATGTCTTTAAATCGTATCTCATTTCCATCATCATTCCAATAAGTGTTAGCGGCGTTTGCACCGTTATGACCTAGGTAAATCCACCCATCCAAACCATACATTGGTGAATTCGTATTAGACTGTGGATTAGAAAGAGCAAATCCTGTGAGCTGTATTTCTTTCTTATCTGCTTTATGGTCACCATCCGTATCTTCTAAGTAAATCACATCTGGAGAATCGGTAATAATTACACCTTTTTTCCATCTCATTATTCCAGTTGGCAATGTAAGTCCCTCAGCAAATACCGTACTTTTATCTGGTAAGCCATCCTTATCAGTATCTTCCAGAAACATCACTTTCCCAGTTCTGCTTTTATCTGTAGGATAACCATGCATTTCAACTACATACCAGTTGCCATATTCATCTATGGTCATTGCTACTGGATCAGAAATTAGAGGTTCAGAAACAACTAATTCAATTTTAAATCCTGGAGCTATTTCAAAAGATGGGATTGATTGAGGTGCAATTTTCGAGTTATTTGAATAATTATTTTGTTGGCAGCTACATAAGAATAAATGAATAAGGAGAAGAATAGATGTGTTGAATTTTAACATTTATTACAAGGTTTTTAGTTGATTAAATGTAAGAAAAATAAAAACCTCCTAAAGTTAATTAAAGGAAATATTCTTTCTCTTCTATGCTTGGAATGCGACATGAATCTCTCTTACCCATAATACTATATCGATTTTTTGAAATAATATCATAAAGATAATCTGAAATAATTCTTGGGATAATAAGAGCAATTTTACCTAATAAAGGGTAGAAGATGCCATCCAGGTTTGTTAATATCTTAAATATTGCTTGTGACTTTTGGTAGACTCTGTATCCATCATAATAATAAATCGTTCTTAGTTTAATATCATTAACTCCTCTTTTTAATAGTTTTTCTTTTGCAATATCAGATTGTAAAGAGGTATAATATAAATTTCTTCTTTTATTATGCTTCCAAACAAAGTCTACAGTCACATTACAAAAATTACATACACCATCAAAAAATACTATTTTACTATTTTTCATGTAGAGAATGATATTGCTAAAGTCAAAGAAATTACAAATACTTGTAATGTTCTTTTCATAAATCAAACTTACTCAAAAATTTTTTAAAACAGTTCGTAATTAGGACCGTAAGGTCCACTATATATAGTGGGCTTTATCTTTTATAATAACTTGAAACTGTACCTTCCCAGTCAGGATCTGCAGAACCAGTCCATAACTTTTTTAATGAATCAAGAGCTACAGCATGAACTCTTCCAAAATAAGCTTTATGAGGTATCCTTTCAACATTATACATAGTTGGAAAGAACTGTGCATTAATTCTATTAAGACCAAGATGATCTTCTATATAAAGAGTACCGTCATCTTTATAATACCTTGGAAGGAAAAGAGCATCACTTAAAGGAATCTTTTGTGCAAGATATCTGTATGCAACTTGAGTAATAGCAGTTATAATTCTCTGACCACCAGCTGCGCCAAGGGCTAAAACTACTTCATCTCCATTCGTAAATAAGGTAGGTGAAATATGAGAAGAAACTCTATCTCCTGGTTTATCTTCACCTAGATATCCTCCCAGGTATGGACCCATTGTTACATTATATAAAAAACCTAACCCTTTTGTTGCAACTTTTGAACCCATATTTGGTCCTAAAGTTTGAGTAATTGCAACTACATTGCCATCTTGATCAGCAGCAGTTAGATGGGTAGTGTGTCCAATGGCAAGATCTGAAGATAAGGTTTCATCAGATTTGTTTTTTAAGGCAAATAATGAATTATCATTATTTATTTCATTAGCTATTTGCATTGCATTATCATAAGATAATATGCTTTTTAATGAGTCAGGATTATTTTGATGATAACGATATTCAAACGCTCGTTTAGAAGCAGTAGAAATTTTAATTGCCCATTCCTTTTCAGACTCTATTTTTAAATTATCAAGAATCTGGAGAATTTGAATAGTTATAGCTCCATATGAGGGAAGATATAATGAATGAATATCGTAACCCTTAAAATTTCCTGTTAAAACTTTTGAATCAAGTGCTGAATAATTTTTTAAATCCTCTAATGTGATAAGTCCTCCATTTGATTGGATGTCATTAACAATTTTTTCAGCTACCTCTCCTTCATAAAACCCTGCTTTACCATTTTCAGAAATACTTCTTAAAGTATTTGCTAAATCTTTTTGGAATACAATATCTCCAGGCATAAATGAATCTCCTTCAGAGTTTAGAAAATAAAGCTTAGTACCATCAAAACTTTCAATTATGTTCTTAACGCTTGCTTGCCTTTTTGCTTCACCAGTTAATATCATATATCCTTCTTCAGCATATCTAATTGATGGAGTCATTACAGTTTTTAAATCAAGAACACCATGTTCTTCATGTAGTTTTATAAGCCCAGCAACTACCCCTGGAATACCAATAGTTTTATAACCATAGCTTTCCGACGAACTATTCTCACTATTATAACTTAATGGAATTTGTGTGGTTGCATCTACTCCTGCTATATTTCCATCTGCAGTTTTATAAATTGACTGAAGTCTTCCTCCTATTCCACTCATACTTGGTTCAACAACAGATAATGTAAATGCAGATGCTACAGCAGCATCAAACGCATTACCTCCAATTGAGAAGATTGCTTTTCCAGCTTGAGCTGCTAGAGGATGAGGTGCTGATATTATATCATTCTTATGTTGATTTTTAACACTACATCCTATAGTTAGTAAACATACGCTTACGTAAATAAATATATTTTTAAATAAAGTCATAGAAATAAAAAAAGGGCTTATTTAAATAAGCCCTTTTTAATAATAATAATTATTGATTTACTTGAGTTTTAGTAAAAATACCTGGATCTTCTGCTGGTGCATTTGAATTTGAATTTAATTCATTATAAGAATATGGCATTCTCTCCGGATAAGGAGCTCCAGGACCATCTACAAGAACAAATGGAACACTTATAGCACTGTCAGATGCTCTTAGTCTTCTAGCATCATTAAAAGGCATATGCATTCCAAATCCACTTACATATCTTTCCTCAATAACTTCTCTTAAAAAAGCTGATTTTGGATCGATACCATCCGTATTTTCAATTCCTCCAGAATTAAAATCTGCTGCATCAAAAGCAGCATAATTATACGAATCAGTAATGTGATTATCATTTAAACTTCCTCCTGAGTTTAGCCAAGATCTGACATTATTAAGGTGAGGCAATCCACTAGATACCCCCCCTGATCTTCCTTTAGCTTCTGCAAGAATTAATTCATTTTCAAAATAAGTAGCCATATTTTGAGGTTCAGTTTCTGCAATTACACCAGTGTTTGCAGATCCACTTGCTGAATTAATTTTATAATAACCATATCTAGCAGTCTCATCTGTTTTAGAATGATTTCTATTAATTGAATAAGAATTGCTTAACAGTTGTAATAAATAACTTTCAGATCCTCCAGATGAATTACCAAGATCTCCCGCTCTTGATCCATTAAGAATAGTAGCGAAAAGGTTTACATCACCTGAACTCTGAGATGCTGGTGGATTATAAGTCATATCACCAGATGAAGAACTAATTCCATTGTTAGCAGCAGAAACTGCACCACTATAATCTTTCTTATGAAGACTAAAACGTGCTTTTAAGGTATATGCAGCAGCTATCCATTTACTTTTATCTCCACCATAAATGATGTCTTGAGATAAACCTCCTGATCCAGCAGCTGATAATGTTTGAATACCCTGGTCTAATTTAGATATTGCAGCATTATAAACTGAAACTTGACCATCAAAAACAGGATCTTCAATTTCAGGATTTCCAGCTTCACTATATGGAACATCTCCCCAAAGGGAAGCAGCTGTTCCAAAAGCATGACCTTCAATAATATGTGCTATACCAACTAAAAGAGAATTAGATGAGTTTTCTTGCAAATTTCTCATATTAGTTAAAACACCAACATAAAGTGCATTCCACGAACCGTTTGCTTCTACAGTTGACAAGTTATAACCATATATGTTTGAGTATAGAGAACTAAAACCTATCAATTGTCCAGAATACATTCCACTGATTCTGTTTAAATGTCCAAGTTGAAGTTGGATATTTGCTAACTGTGAACCTGTTAAAAATAGCTTGTCCTCAACATCTGATATTAGAATATCATTAGGATTTGCATTAATATCTTCATTTAAGTCCTCACAAGAGAACGAGAATATAAGAATTAAAGCTAATATTGATTTTGTGTATAATTTTTTCATTTTTTTAATAATTTATAGTTAGACTAAACAGAAAACCAGTTGTCTGAGGATTTGTAAAGTATTCAATACCCTGTGCAACACTAACACCTTTCGTATTTATCTCAGGATCGATACCATCAACTTGATTGATGTTAATTAAATCTCTTCCTGTAAAAGTTAAAATCACATCATTCAAACCAAGTGATTTAATACGTGAATTATCTAAGACATAACTCAGAGACAAGTCTCTTAACTTTGTCCATGTTGCATCATTAATAGAAAAGTTATATGCTTGGTTATCACCAAATCCTCCACCGATTCCGGTTCTATACCAATTTTCATCTAAAAGAACTGGACCAGCTCCAAAATCTTTTATGTTACCTCTTACAGTTGTACCAGCAGCAATTGTGTTTCCTTTAAAGTTAACTAAAGGCTGATCTAATGTAATCCTATTTGCTGTTTCTGCTGTAGTTCCAAATCTACGTAACACCCATAGAGTTCTTGGTGAAAATTCACCACCCTCTGAATGTTCAAGAACTGCATTAAGTCTCCATTTCTTATATCTCATATTAAGTGAGACACCAGCTCTCCAGTCTGGATTTGGATCTCCAAGAACAATTGGACTAGATGTAATTTGAGGGAATCCATTTGAATTTAAATCAAGATTTCCAGCTCCATCAGTTTTTGAACCTGTTCCATATAGAGTACCTAAAGGATGACCAACAATTGCTCTTGAACTAACAGAAGCACCAGGAGACAAGTTAATAGTTTCTGTTCCATATAAATCTGTTACCTCATTTTCATTAGTAGACCAGTTTAAAGCAGTAGAAAGACCAAAATCAGACTCATCAATTAAATTAAGTCCAAGATCTAGTTCCATTCCTTTATTTGTCATTTCTCCATAATTCCCATATTGAGTTGAGAAACCTGAAGAAGGAGATAATGTAACATCTAAAAGAATTCCTTCTATTATGTTATCATAATAAGTAAATGATAAAGATACTTTATCATCATTGAATCTAAAGTCTCCTCCAATTTCCCACTCTGTTTTAATCTCAGGTTCTAGATTAGGGTTACCTAGGTTATTATCCAACCTAAATCCACCTCCAAATAAGTTACTATCTAGTGGATCACTATAAGTTGAATATCCAAAACCTCCTTCAGCTAAAGTCTCAAATTTATGAGCAGATGGCTGAACACCTACCTGACCCCATGAAGCTCTTAGCTTTGCAAAAGAGAATAAATCACCTCCTGCCATTTTTTCAGTAACCACCCATGCTACATCAGCAGCAGGATAGAAAAATGTTCCATTAATTGTTGATGATGCTTCTAGCGCACCTGATACATTAACGAATAACTCGTCATTAACATCAAAGTTTAGTATACCATAACCTCTATTTGATCTTCTAAAGGATCTATAGTTAGAAAAACTTGACGCCTCAGCTGAAGTATTTAATGCTGTTGTCTGTTTTGATGAATTTACAAGAAAACCTGTAATGTTTCCAGAAATTCTGTTATACTTTCTATCATTATAACTCCAACCTGCTGTTGCAGTTAAATTAATATTATCAGCAAGATTAAAGTTTGCTTTTCCAATAATATCTAGTGTTGAGTTTCTAATATCAATTACATCCTCTTGGAATTGACCTTGTGCTCTAGAACTAGCATCCCCAATTGGAAAGAAATATGTTCTTTTATCGTCTGCAACATCTACATTTCCTCTTGTAATAATTGAAAACCAGTTAGTTGGTTTAATAGTTAATTGAGGTGTAACTGTTATCCTATTTACTTTTGTATTTGCTGTTTGTTCATTAACTGTCCAAAGAGGATTTGTATAAGTCTGATTTTCACTTCTACCAATTGGTTTTCTATAAGATCTACCTCTGTTAACATATTCTACTCCACTAGAACTAGTGTATGTACCCTTATAATCTCTTCCATCAAAATCAGGTGCAGTCCTAAGAAGTCCAAGCATTAGTCCTGATACATTTGAACTTTGCTGAATTCTATTTGAATTAGTATAAGTATAAGCCATTTTACTTGATAAGGTTATTTTATCATTTAATCTCGCCTCATAGTTCAAACGAACATTTGTCCTTTCATAACTAGAATTTTTTATGATTCCATCCTGATCCAAGTGACCTAAACTAAAGAAATAGTTACTATTGTCTCCACCTCCACTTATAGTTAAATCATTTTGTAAAGAATGACCAGTTCCAAATACTGAATTCCAGTTTTCATCAACAAAAGTTTCTTGTGAATTTTTATCATCAATATTTTTGTATATAGTTCCATTGTCAGCTGTGAAAAATGCTCCTGATGAATATGTGTCCATAAGACCAGATCTACCAGGAATCCAATCACCCCATGACTCAGCTCTGTTTGTTCCAAATACTCCGCTACGACCTTGTCCCCAAGTATCTTGCATTGGTATTCTTTCTGATATTTCATCAAATGAATAAGAAGATTTAAATGTAATTTTCGCTTCTCCTCTTGAACCTTTTTTTGTTGTTATTACAACAACTCCGTTTGCAGCTTTACTTCCATATAAAGCACCAGCTGATGCTCCTTTTAAAACCTGTACAGATTCTATGTCATTAGGGTTAATATCATTCAAACGAGATCCTTGTGTTACACCTCCATTACCACCAGTAATAAGGTTACCCCCAGAATAAGAAGTTGTATTATCCATTGGAACCCCATCAACAATTATAAGAGGTTGTATTGAACCAGCTATTGTATTGGCACCACGGATTCTAATTGTACTCCCAGCTCCTGGGTCACCATTAGATCGAGTAATTCTAACACCTGAAGCTTTTCCACTTAAAGCATTGACTACTGTAGTTTCTGCAGATCTTACAACATCATCAGTTGCAATAACAGATGAAGTTGATCCTTGTTGATCTCGGACTGCTGCAAAACCAAGTGCAGTAACTACAACTTCTTCTAATTCATTGTCAAGTTGAAGTGATACAGAAATACTATCTTGGTTACTAACAGTGACAAATTCACTCGTATATCCAATATAACTAATCACTAAAACATCTCCTGAACTAGCGCTAATTGTAAAATTTCCGTCGAAATCTGTTGAAACCCCAGTACTAGTGTTCTCAATAATCACATTAGCCCCTGGAAGTGGACCTCCGTTCTCATCAAGAACAACTCCGCTTATTTCCCCTTGCCCAAAAACAATTAGTGAGCTTAACAGAAATAATGTTGTAAATATTTGTTTCATAATTATTTGTTAATTTTTAATGAAATAAGATACAAAAAAATAGGATTAATACTAATGATTAATCTTTTAAATTAAAATGATTCTAAATGATTCTAAATGATTCTAAATGATTCTAAATAATTGTAAATAATAGTTTCCTATATTTACAATTATGGATACAACATATACATGTTCCAAATGTGGAATGTCAGTAAAAAGCAAGTGTGCTAAATGTGATGAGCCTCTTCTTAATAATACTATAGATCTTGATAATGGAGATCAAGTCCAAGTTTCATATTGCCCAATATGTGAAGGTAAAATTAAATCTCCAATGTGTTGTGGTTTAGATATGTCTTGTGAAATCTAATTTAAGATTTTAAAATGTTTAAACATTTTAAACCCTAAATACATGAACTCAAAAAATATCGGCCTAATTTCAGGTCCTTTAGCATTTATATTAATCTTATTTTTCTTTCATCCTGAAGGCTTGAATCCACAAGCTAATGCTGTCCTAGCATCAACAATATGGATAGCAATTTGGTGGATAACAGAAGCCATTCCTATTGCAGTGACTGCTTTGTTACCCATTGTTTTATTCCCATTAACTGGTGGATTAGAACTATCTGAAACAACAGCTTCCTTTGGACATAAATATGTTTTCCTCTACGTAGGAGGTTTTATCATTGCCATCGCAATACAAAAATGGAACTTACATAAAAGGATAGCCTTGAATATCATTAATTTCATCGGCACTAATGTAGTTAACATAATCCTTGGTTTTATGGTTGCTACTGCATTTATGTCGATGTGGATTTCCAATACTGCCACTGCTGTTATGATGCTACCTATTGCTATGGCAATTGTAACACAATTAAGAGACAATCCCGATACAATTGAGGATGAAAATCAAATTTTTGGAAAAGCTATAATGTTAGGAATAGCATATAGTGCTTCAATTGGTGGTGTAGCTACTTTAATTGGGACACCTCCTAATTTGGTATTAGCAGGTGTAGTTGAAGAAACCTTTGGATATGAAATCACCTTCGCTCAATGGTTTAAATTTGGTTTTCCTATCTCTATAGTGTTATTATTTTTGTGCTGGAAATACCTGACCAGTTTTGCCTTTAAGTTTAAACAAAAGGCTTTTCCTGGAGGACGTGCAGAAATTAGCAAACAATTGAGGGCGTTAGGTCAAATTAGCTATGAAGAAAAGTTAGTAGCTATAGTGTTTGCCTTAACAGCTTTTGCATGGGTTACCAGAGATTTTTTATTAAAGCTAGTAGTCCCAGCTATTGATGATACAATTATAGCTATGATTAGTGCTGTCATAATTTTTTTATTACCTACAAAAAATAAAAAAAGACGACTATTAAATTGGGAAGAAGCTGTAAAATTACCGTGGGGAATTTTATTATTATTTGGTGGGGGAATGGCATTAGCTGCAGGTTTTAAGGATAGTGGATTAGCTTTATGGATAGCTACTCAAATGACTTTATTAGATGGAGTTTCTTTGTTTTTACTGTTATTTATTTTGATTGCTTCCGTTAATTTCTTAACAGAAATAACCTCTAATTTAGCAACCACTGCTATGTTATTACCTGTTCTATATCCGATGGCAATGACAATTGATGTTCATCCATTTATTTTGATGGTTTCCGCTACAGTAGCTGCTTCTTGTGCATTTATGTTACCTGTTGCTACACCTCCTAATGCCGTAGTTTTTGGGTCCGGTTATTTACGTATTCCTGATATGGTTCGCGCTGGTATATGGATGAACCTACTTTCAATAATTCTTTTAAGCCTCATTGTATACTTTTTCCTTCCCTTTTTATGGGATTTTGATCCTTTAAAATATGTAATCCCAGAGAATTAGTTAGTCTTTTTTAATTACAGGATAATCAATTCCAAGTTGCTGAAGATAAGTTTCATATTTTGTTTCATCAAAATAGAATTCCTTCAATCTTGATTTATATTGTTCCATTATATCTTTATTTAAAAAAGTA
>Ga0208639_1000249_pt1 | contig 41922 bp, 35 predicted proteins | sample ETNtaG_33_FD_185772 | JGI IMG/M metagenome (GOLD analysis project Ga0208639, IMG submission 185772) | Marine microbial and viral communities from oxygen minimum zone, Eastern Pacific Ocean - ETNP201310SV76 (SPAdes) (version 2) | ecosystem: Environmental > Aquatic > Marine > Oceanic ...
GAAAATGGATGGCAACCCTATCTACTAGACGTTAGAGGGTCATTGGAAGCAGAAATTGTTTCACTGCCCAATACTAATAGTCGGATAGAACTCAACTCTCTCATTGATCAACTAGGAGAATTACCTCAAGACCAAGACATCGTAATCTATTGCAGAACAGGAGTGCGCTCAATGACGGCAGCCCATGCAATCAAAAACGCTGGATTTAATCAGGCTATTCTCAATCTAACAGGCGGTATCCACGCTTGGTCAGACTTAGTCGATTCTAGCGTCCCCAAGTATTGATTGTCTGTAAGGTTGAAGGCATCTCGGCTGTACGCTTGTCTTAATGGCAACTGTGATAGTGGCTGATGAGAACGAGGGGCGGCGTAATCTGCTTGCTGGTTCGATTGAGCGAGAGGGGTATTCAGTAACTCGTACTGCTACCCTAAAACAGTGTGAAGGCACCGCTCTTGCAACAATGCCAGATGTTGTGCTAATTGATGGTAGTTGGAAATCAGGAGACCCCATAGATACTGCTAGCAGACTGACTTCTGACCCTGAATTCGACCTCAAATGCAGAGTAGTTCTAGTTTCATCTGATTCTGGAGAGGAATATCTGATGTCTGCTGCGCAAGCAGGAGTCTCAGAAGTCTTGTCAAAACCTGTTGACATGAGTCATTTGTTAGGTCAATTACAGAAACATGCTAACAAACTGTTCGTGCCACCACCCGCTGACGTCGACAAAGGGACAAAAGGAGGTTACTTCGATATTCAAGTCACAGCAGGAGACCCCTCTTGGTCACTGCCAATCCTAGAACAACTTCTCGGAGAGGAAGCACTGGATGATGATTTCTTGAAAAATATCATGACACAGGTTGAAGGGGAATTAGAAGGAATTGAAAATCTCGATTCTGACACTCTGAAAACAATTCTAAGAACCACCTTTGATGCACTAATTCTTGATGCTACAGAAGAGCATGGCGAGGGTGAAGAAGCACAACGAATGAGTCGCCTTGAAGAGGCATTAGACATCCAAGCTGAACGACTCGAAGAAGCAATTGAGGCCGTACTTGACCCTGTGTTGGACGAGCAGCCAGACAAGGTGGCTATTCTGACTGAAGAAACTGGACTAATCCCCACTGATCCTGACGCACTTAACATGACTGTCCGCTCACTTGAACTAATCCAAGAACTACTATGGGAAATTGGAATTCCCGGGAGATTAGTCGATACTACACTTTCTACTCGTGTTGAAGAGGCTGTAATACTAGCCCAAGATGCAAAGGAGGCACTAGAGGGCTATCTGCCTGAAGATGAAAAATAAAAAGCGAATGGATTGAAGGCTGACTTCCATTCGCAACAAACAGAGGGAATCAATTATGGCTGAACAAGACAATTCCCCTCCTATTTTTGGAGAGGGTTGGAATCCATCAGTTCACTTAGAATTTGATAGACCACTCAAGGTTGCTGATGCACGTAATAAAATGATGCAGCAAGTAGCACAACAACTTGACGGGCACCTCAGAGTTTTCGCATTCATTTGGGATGAAATGACCTCTGAAATAGAACAATGGGACGGGGAAGAATTTCACTCCTTCTCCAGTGAATTAGTGGCTGAAGTCGTTGCTAATCTTGGCAGAAGAGGAAGTGAAAAACTAACTTCAGATATTGCTACTGAAGAAGTAATTCCTCGCCGTAGTGGAGCGCTACACCTTGAAAGGAGAACTGCGCGCTTCGCTATTGACCTACGCCTAGCCCTGCGAAGAATCGCTCACCAACAATCAGTTACCGTTGAACAACGTATGGATTGGCAAAGGTGGATGACAAGAACTCGAAACCTCGATGAGCATCTGAAAAATCTGTTCATGGATGGTCTTGAAACTCCTGATGGAGGTAAATTTGGTGGGAAAGGTTTCCGCTCCACATGGCAAGAAGGTATTGTTGCCTGCGCTAGTGCCCTAAATAGAGCACTTGACCAACCTGAAGGAATGCGACATGCTGGCGATACAGTAGCCCCCATGATTCGAGATGTTGGGCTAGCATTGGCAATGGGGCAGTCTCCTACTGAGATATTTGCTGCTCAAACAGGTAAGTCTAGTTCTTTGATGAATGGTGGCCACATAGGTGCTGGTGGACGTGACTTACACATCGGTAACTGGCCATTAGGTATCCTACCCCCAACTGCGCCCTTGCCCATCGCTTCTGCAACAACAACCGGCATTGCGCTTGCAAGTCAGCGTCTAGGAATGGAGCGCTTCCACTTGGCACCAGTTGGCGAAGGTTGCAGTAGTAGCGGGGAATTCTGGGAAGCATTGAACTTCGCAGGGGCAAGAGGGCTCCCCATTTGCTATATGATTCAAAACAATCAAATCGCCTTAGATACATTCACCGCCAATCAGAATAATGCAGAATTATGGGCAGACAAAGGCAAGGCAGTTGGACTCCCATCATGGACTATCGATGGCTCTGATCCTGCTGCATTTTATGCTAGCACCGCCACTGCTAGAGAATTTGCATTAACAGGTGGCGGACCAACTCTAATCCATGTCGAAACAATGCGTGGCTGTGGCCATGCACACCACCACGATGACCTGTATCTAGGTGCTAAAAGTGGTAACCCACCAGGCTACGTGAACAGGGACCTGCTCTCTTATTGGGAGGCGAAAGACCCTCTGCCAAACCATCGTATAATTTTGAAGCAACTTGGAATCGAAGAAGATGCATTGGTGCGCATGGAACAAGAAGAGGCTGAACTAGTTGATTCTGCGCGCTCTAATCTTGAAGAAATGATTTGGCCTAAGGGTGAGTCAGTTACTTCTGGAGTTACAAGTATTCACGATGCTGATTCGCATGCTAACCAACTTGCTAGATTGACTGGCGCAGTAGAAGGTGATGAGCAACATATTACCGTACCCTCAGGTAAAGTCACCATGGAGTTCTCTTCTGAAAATTCTGCTTCATCTTACAGTCGTGCAATTCAGCAAGGGATGGTAGCCATTGCTGAGCAATGGGGTAGTAGAGCAGTATTCATGGGAGAAGACATGGAAATAGCTGGTGCTTTTGGCATGAATTTGCCATTGAAAGCAAAAGGGCATGGTGACTTGCTTCTAGATATGCCTCTTTCAGAGTCGATAATCGTTAACGCAGCCACTGGTGCAGCCCTCGGAGGGTTACGACCTATGGCAGAAATACAGTTTGGTGGATTCGCAGCATTGGCCATGAACCCACTTATCAACAACGCTGCACAATTGCGTTGGCGCTGGGGAGCAGATGTACCACTTGTCGTTAGAATCCCGCTGGGTGCAAAAACACGTTCTGGCCCATTCCATGCAAACATGATTGAATCGTGGTTCACTAATGACCCCGGGCTTGTAATTCTCTTTCCATCAAACCCGCAAGATGCCTACGATCTCCTAATCGAAGCAGCAGCAATTCCAGACCCTGTTGTTTTCTTAGAACACATAGGTATGTATGGCCTAAGGGGGGGCTTGACTGGTTGGGGAGATAACATCAATCAAATTTTGGATAAAGATTCTGTTCAAAAACACCTAGATTCACAAAGTGACTGCTACAAGATTGGAAAGGCAGAAGTTGTTCGAGGTGGAGAAGATGCAACTCTCATTACTTATGGTGCTATGACACACGTCGCTTTGAAAGCGGCAGAAATCTTAGCTAAGCAAGGTAAACAAATAGAAATTATTGATTTACGCACAATTCTACCTTTTGACTCTAAAACTTGTGTGAATTCTGTAAAACGAACTGGTAGATACATGGTTCTTCATGAGGCGCAATATAGTGGAGGCTTTGGACACACCATAAGTAGCCGTATCCAAGAAGAAGCCTTCTATTTCCTAGAGGCAGCACCAGTAATTGTAGGCGCTTTAGACACACCTGTCCCATTCTCTCCCACCTTAGAAGAACACACAATTCCGGACGTTGAGTTGGTGGTTTCGCACCTGCAAAATCTGTGTTCTGTGTAAACTATTCATCCGGAACCGTCATGAATTAGCGGTTTGAGCGTGGAGCGGGTCGCAGGGATGTCGGGGGACGAAAAAGATGACGTCGGCGAAGATATCATCAATGAGGAGCCTAAGAAAGACAAACCACCAAAAAACAACAGAATGAGAGGTATTTTGAGCCTTTTCATGTGGAACCAAGTCCTTGTAATAGCCTCACTTTTCCTTGCCATGATGGGCGTTCAAACAATTACTGCTGAAGATACCAGTCTATCTGGAATCGCCATAAGCGCATTTTTACTTCTTCTCGCAATTGGGCTCCTAATTACTTCAGCCGATTTCTTTGTTGAAGGTGCAAAAGGGATCGCAAGAAGGGCGGGTATCGCTGAAGTGATAATTGGTTTGACTATCGTTTCCTTGGGAACTTCCCTTCCTGAAATTCTCATCTCGTCCCAAGCAGCTTGGGAGGCATACACTAACCCCTGCCAGGTAGGTGCTACTGACTGTGCTACTGATTTTGCACTAGGCAATATATACGGCTCCATATTGGTACAAATTACCCTGATTTTGGGGATTGTCGTGCTAATCAAGCCGATGAATGTGAAGCCTGCCTGGATTCAAAGGGATGGAGCAATGATGTTTCTAGCCGTATTATTACTTTCAATGCTAATCCTTGTCGATGGCGACTTGAATCGCTTTGAAGGAGGGCTTTTGTGTCTGATTTATGTGCTTTACATGACCTATTTAATTCAACACAGAGACGAAATTCGTAATGAAGAGTTTGAGACTATTGAGGATATTAGAACTGAATCTGGAATTGAACTCAACTGGACCGGGGCGTCCTATGGTGTGATGCTAATTGCTGGACTTGGTTTGGCTATGTTCGCATCTTCTAGAGTAGTTGACTCGGCGGCTAATATTGCCATTGAATTAGGAGTACCTTCAGCAGTAGTTGGGACTACACTCTCAGCGATTGGTACGTCTGTTCCAGAGTTGGCTGTAGCTATCTTGGCTGCAAAACGAAGCACTGGAGTAGCGGTGGGTACATTGATTGGCTCAAATATCACTGATCCTCTACTTTCAGTTGGTATCGCTGCAATAGTAAATCCAATTGAGGTAACTAATTTTACTCTATTCAATCAACTCATAATGCCTGCCACACTATTCTGCACTGCTCTTGCACTCGTTTTCATGTGGACTGATTTCAAGTTCAACCGGCAAGAAGGTTGTATCCTGATAATATGTTATGTTGCCTTCTTAGCCTTATTATATGGCGCCATATGACAATAATTAGCCAAGGCGAATGGTAAAGGCGAAACTACTGTTCGCCGCATCATGGTGGACTTTGCTCTCTCGGAAGAAGAGGAGATGCTGAGGGAACTTGCTCACGAGTTCGCTGAGTCCGAATTAAGGCCAAATGCTGAGCATTGGGACAATAATCGCGAATATCCTCGCGAAGCAATACGCCTTGCATACGAAACTGGATTGACCAATTTGCACGTCCCTGAATCTTGCGGAGGGATGGCAATGGGAGTGATGGCTGAAGTATTGGTTCAAGAGGAACTAGCATGGGGTGACCCAGGGTTTGCAACTGCTGCATACGCCAACGGTTTGACGGGCTCACCAATCATTACTGGGGCAACTGAAGAGCAGAAACAAAAGTACCTTGGGATGTTAATCAATGATGGCGCCCTATGTTCATATTGCGTCACTGAACCTGTAGCAGGAAGTGATGTTCAAGGAATCAAAACAAACGCTGTACTAAACGGCGACCATTATCTGCTCAACGGCACCAAGATGTTCATCACTGGTGCAGGATATGCTGACTGGTTCTTTGTGCTTGCATACACCAATAAGGAGGCAGGCTACAAAGGGATGTCAGGATTCATTGTTGAATCCAACTGGGAAGGAGTCAGCATTGGCAAGAAAGAAGATGTCATGGGACAACGTTGCTCTGATACTAGATCAGTCATTTTCGAAGATGTAAAAGTCCCTGTAGAGAACCTTGTTGGTGGCGAGGAAGGAAAGGGATGGTTCAACGCAATGGCCGCTTTCGACCTCTCAAGACCTTGTGTTGCTGCTCACGCTGTTGGGCTTGCACGCGCTGCGTACGAGTATGCGCTCGCCTACGCACAAGAAAGAGAAACCTTTGGCAAACCAATTCTCCACCATCAGATGATTATGGCAAAATTGGCTGATATGAAGACAAATATAGAGGCTGCTAGATTACTGGTTTGGAAATCTGCTTGGTTAGCAGATAATGGATTGCCAAATACTGAAGCCGCCGCTCACGCCAAGCGATTTTCAGCGGACATGGCTACTCAAGCTACTATTGAGGCTGTGCAGATTTTCGGAGGATATGGATATACTGAGGAATACCCAGTTGCACGTTTAATGCGAGCAGCAAAGGTGATTCAGATTTATGAAGGCGCATCTGAAATCCAAAGACTGATTATAGGGCGAGAAATTACTCGCTAGGTCTCTATGACCTTCTTTTATGTCGGAAGACTAGGTAAGAAATTACTGCTAGCGACAATACTCCAAATACTATGCCAATCACATCGTCAACTCGAAGGTAGAAAGCAGGTTCTTCACAAGTTGGTTGACGTGCAGGAGATGCTGAGGGCGTGAAGGCTGAAGTTCTCCCATCTAGAGCATGGTCGCCTTCTGGAAGAGGAATTTCAAGATGCGCCAGTGCAGTTACGACCACATCGACCACTACTGGTTCATTCGTCATCTCCCCAGCAACCGTGGCCCCACCATGGACTAGCATGAGTGTGCTTCGGTCAATTGGGCCTGAAGGGTAATGCTGCTGAAGGAATCGTCCACCACCTCCGTGATCGCTTGTGATTATTATAATCCAATTCTCATCACTCATATTGCGTTGTTCAAGAGCATCCATAATTTCGGTAGCCATATCGTTAGCAGCATTCACTGCTGCTACATATTCAGAAACTTCAGGACTGAACCCGTAATGGTGTCCAGCAGCATCAGGTGTATCAATCGAAACCAGCAGAACATCTAGTTCTTCATCATTAGTAAGTAGTTCAACAGCGCGGTCACGGACCAGTTCATCATTTCCAAAGTTCTCTAGGACATCCACAGAATCCTCAGAGAGAATCTCCTCACCAATAGGCCCCCACCAGTAGACTGCGGCCGTACGCAGATTTGAGTCATGGTTTTCAACAAGCTCAAAGATATCAGGTACAGATGAATGACGGCTACCTTCGAATGAATTGTCTACCACACCATGACGGTCACACCACACTCCCGTTAGCATGCTAGACCAACCTGGCCCAGAAATTGAATATGGTCCTACGTCTGAATTGAAGGACCATGCACCGTTCTCTTTGATTCTACCAAATGCACTGTCATTATTTTGTGCTGCCATTTCAGCGACATCCCCCCTAACTCCATCTATTCCGATGATTAGCACCTTAGGTTCTTTCCCTGCACCATCCACGGGTAGTTCATTCTGAAACTCCCCCGCTGAGATATTCAAAAACATAGATGATAGAAATATGGAAACCATCAAAATGGATAGAAAGTGATTTTTCATAGTTCTCAACCCTTCAAGGCCAATTACCCATGCCTGCCAAAGTGGTGGTCTAAAGTGTCCACATCGAGTTTCATCACGGTAGGTCTGCCATGAACACATGCCCACGGATTCTCTATTGTTGACATATCAGCAAGCAGGCGCCTCATTTCAGCAATGGTAAGTGTCTGATTTGCCTTCACTGCTCCGCGACAAGATTTCATGAAAGCGATCTCATCAGCCAGCCCTTCTGCGACCGTAAGTGGTCCATCATCACCTGAATCTTGTAATTCTGAAACAAGGTCAGTTAGAAATTCTTGCAAACTAGAATCTCCCGTAAGCATTACCGGAACTGAAGTTAGAGCTAGTGGTTCATCTCCTTCGGTGAACCCGAAACCAAGTGAGGATAGTCTCTCTCTTGAGGTTTGAACTACTGAAGTCTGTACAGGGGAAAAATTGAGTTGAATTGGCTCAATCAGTGGTTGAGCATTCCAATTTGCCATCTGATTTCTCAATCTCTCGTAGCGTATCCTCTCGTGCAGAGCGTGCTGGTCGACAACATAGAGCGCACCATCCCCTTGAGCAAGGATGTACGAATCAGCAAACTGAGCAAGCGGTTCCATCTCTGGAACTTCACTAACTTCGGCTTCTTGTGAAGAAGGTGGTTCATCCAGTGGCGAACTTGCATGGCCGGCACTGGAATGCCTATGCAAATCTCTCTCAGCGCTGGATAAAGCAGGTGCTGTTGGCGCATCAGCAAGTCCCGGCAAAGTCTCTTGCAAGGCAGGTGAAGTAGAAATTGGGCGAGGTTTGTCCTCCTTTTTCTCCTCAACTTTTGCTCCTTGATAAAATGAGGTTTGGATTGGCGGCTCAGCCTTTGGTGGAGGAGTTGCCCACGCAGGTGCACTCTTGACTCTACTAGGCTGAACTGGCACTTTCTTCGTAGCATCTACTGCTCCAAGTGGGAACTCCGCAGTTGCTGGTGAACCTGTTGGTACCTGTTTCAAGGTCTCCTTGATTGCTCTTTCAAGCCGCTCAAGAACCCTCCAAGAGTTCTTCAATCTCACTTCACGCTTAGTTGGATGAACATTGACATCTACCTCATCTGGAGGAAGTTCTAGAATCAATACTGCCACAGGGTGACGCCCAACCATCAAACGTGTGTGATAGCCTCTTCTAATCGCTTGCAAGAAGGGTTGTGCTGCAACTGGTCTACCATTAATGATAATGTGTACATCATCAGATCTACCCCGAGATATATCTGGAGGAGATATCCAACCACTCCACTTCTCGTCTCCTGGTGCATCTTTGTCAGCCTCAGGAGGGGTTAGTGAAATCAATCGCTCACTTGACGCTCCTAGAAGGTCGTATAGCCTGTCAAGCATATCTTCAGTATTAGGAGTCTCTAGGATTGGTCTGCTATCTACTGTCAAGCGAAAAGCAACATTAGGATTGCAGAGGGCATGGGCCACGACAACATCAACAACCTGTGCAGTTTCAGTTGCCGCTCTACGCTGAAATGCAAGTCTTGCAGGCTGGTTAGCAAACAGATTTCTTACCGAGATGCAAGTGCCTTCAGCCATTCCTTCAGGTTCTTGCTCACCAACATCCCCATCCTCTACTACAATTCCTGTACCTTGAGTTCCTAAAGGCCTGCTTGCAACCTTCAAATGAGAGACTGCTCCAATACTTGCTAATGCCTCACCGCGGAATCCAAGGGTGCCAATTGCAGCTAAATCTGCTGCATCTGACAGTTTACTAGTGGCATGGCGTGTAACTGAGAGCGTTAATTCCTCAGCGGGGATTCCATGACCATTATCTGTTACCGAAATCAAGTCAAAGCCACCTCGCTCAATTTCAATCTGGATGCGATTAGCACCTGCATCAACTGAATTCTCTAGTAATTCCTTAACCACTTGAGCAGGTCTTTCAACTACTTCACCTGCAGAAATCAGGCCAATCGTCTTATCATCAAGTTGGGTAATTGGTGCCCGGATTGATTCACTTGCTTGCCCACTCATTTCCAAGCCGCCCTTTTCACTCTTCAAGCCACTCATGTTGACCACGAAGGAGGCCTCTCAACTCGTAGATTAGGTCCATCGCATCTCTTGGAGACAATGTATCTGGATCAACTTCCTGTAACCTGGCTAATGCAGCTGCCTCGGTTGCCTCAAGTCTAGGCCTGTTGTCCGTTGGTTGTGCTGCATCCTCCTCTGAAGGTGGGGCTGCGCCAGCACCTTTCGGCAACATCCAGCCAAACAGCGATGATTGCCCCACATCTCTAGACAAAGGCGCACCATCTTCACCAGCACGGGCACCTTCAGCCTGAGACTCAAGGAAAAGAAGGAGGTCACGGGCTCTTTCAACTACATGTGCAGGCAACCCTGCTAAAGCAGCAACCTGCACCCCATAGGAATCATCGCAGGGCCCATCAGCCACAGTATAGAGGAATCTCAGTTCATCTCCTTTCTGAGCAACTTGCACATGAACATTGACCAAACCATCCATTTCAGACTCTAATCCCACCAATTGATGGTAATGAGTGGCAAATAGACATCGGCAGCCAACCCTATTAGCAACATCTTCTGTAACAGCCCAAGCAATTGCCAATCCGTCAAAAGTAGAGGTCCCACGACCGATTTCATCCAACAAGACGAGGGAACGGTCAGTTGCCCGCCTCAGAATATGTGCAACTTCAATCATTTCAACCATGAAAGTGGAGCGCCCACGCCTAATGTCATCATGCGCTCCAACTCGAGTAAACACTCTGTCAATCAGACCTATTCGGGCCTTTTCAGCAGGAACAAAAGAGCCCGCCTGCGCTAATATCGAGATTAATGCAGTCTGCCGCAAATATGTAGACTTACCACCCATATTTGGACCTGTCAAAAGTAGGAATCTCCTGCGCTTGTCAAGTGATAGGTCGTTGGGAACAAAAGAGGCACTGGCCTCAAGAACAGGGTGCCGTCCAGACTTCACATCCAACTGATCATCATCAGTAACCTCTGGCCTTGTCCAACCAAATCTTCTAGCATGATGGGAAAGGGAGCATAGCACATCTACTGTTGCAATTTTGCGTGCAATTAGTGAAAGAGTATGGCAGTGTTCTTTTATTTGGTCCCTTAACTCTCTGAAAAGTTGGTATTCCAAGTCATTGCCTCGGCTTTCAGCATTGAGAATCAATTCCTCTTTAACCTTCAATTCTTCAGTGATAAAACGCTCAGCATTTACCAATGTCTGTCGACGAGTGTACTCTTCTGGCACCTTGTCAAGATGTGCATTTGAGATTTCAATGAAGTATCCAAACTGGCGATTATACTTCACTTTAAGACGGGGAATGCCCAATTTCTCACGCTCAGTTTCTTCAAGATTAGCCAACCACTCTTTTCCTTCTGCCACCGCTTTACGGTGCTTGTCCAATTTCTGTGACCAACCATCTTTGAACAGGTTTCCATCACGAATTGTAACTGGTGGCTCATCGACAATAGACTCGCTGATTAGAAGTTGGGTTTGCTCTAGACTGAGTAAATCTTCTGCGCATTCTAGAAGCAGTTCATCACTGCCTTCAGTTAGCAAAGAGTGGAGTTTTGGTAAGCGGGCAAGGCTATCTGCGATTGCAACCAAATCCCTTCCATTAGAGCGACCATAGGCTAGCCTAGTTGAGAGTCGCTCTAGGTCGCGGCTTCCTTTCAGTGCATCTCTCAACTCCCTTAGCCGCCTATTTGCATTTACAAGGCTGGAAACTGCTGAATGGCGTTTAGTAATCTCTTCTCTATCTAGTAATGGCATTAACAGCCACTCTCGCAACATCCTACGCCCCATCCAAGTGCGTGTGGCATCGATAGAAGAAAGCAGACTACCTTGCTTCTCGCCAGCCATGGTGTGAGTTACTTCGAGATTCCTCAATGTAGTCTCATCAAGTACCATGTAGCGCTGCTCTTCAGCAAATTCAATTTCTCTCAAAGGCACTGTTGCTGTCAAGTGAAGTCTCGAAAGATATGAGGTCGCCATCCCACAAGCCTCCATTGCTAGAGGTTTGGAATCAAGGTCAATATGGCCTAAATCCGCCACATCTAGAACTGATTTCAAACTTTCAAGTCTCGCTTTGCGTGGCACTTCATGAGTTGAAAGTGTCAAACTATCAACTGAAGCTAGAAGCGAAGTAACTCCTTCATGAGAGGCGTCATTGCGACTCATCACAAGTTCACGAGGCTGCCATCTCAACAATTCATCACGCAGCCTCTCAAATCGACCTGAACCCTCAAACTCGCCTGACCACGCTCTACCAGTGCTAGGATCAACTACAGTCCAACCTAGCCCATTGCTCTGGAAAATTACCGCTGCGAGAAGAGCTGATGATTCCTCTCCGATGAGACTCTCCTCGTATAGTGAGCCGGGTGTGTAAACTCGAGTTACTACGCGTTGGAGTAATTTATGACCTGGCCGCAATTCCTCTTCCTGCTCACATAGAGTAACCTTGTAACCGGCTTTCAGCATTCTCTGAAGATAAGTTTCCACGGAGTGCCATGGGACTCCAGCCATAGGTACAGGATTGTCCGAATTCTTCTCACGACTTGTCAGAGTGATTCCAAGTACCTCGCTTGCAAGAACCGCATCATCGTGAAACATCTCATAAAAATCGCCCATTCTAAAGAAAAGTACCGTATCAGGATGTTCTTCCTTAATGGCGTGAAACTGTTCCATCATCGGTGTCGTCATGCCTACCCTTACTTCCACTGGAACTCTTCTTGCTCTTCCGTCCTACGGACGGATATTGACCGGGGGTGCACAATCAAATAAGCCAACCGATTAGATTTCATAAAATCCAATGCTACCCAATTAGTTCATCAATTAAACTCATCCAGCAACAAATATGGCTGAGAGTGAGGGGGCAAGCGCTGCCAAGTCATTTTTTGATGGTGGCATTATTCTACATACCAAACTACTCTTTGTCGCTGCCTCTTGGGGCTTAGCATGGGTCGCTGGAAGAGAGTTAGCAACATCCCTGCCAGAGGCGATTGCCGCATGGTACAGATATGCAATTACAGTCCCCCTATTTTTCATCTGGCTTTACTTTAGTGAACGTGTTGAAAGAGATGGAAAAACATCTATTTTTATCCCACGTGGAGAGATGATTTGGAAGATAATTTGGGTTGGATTTTTCTCTACTTTTCTCTACCAATTATTATTCATGCACGGGATGGCTAGAACTGCAGCAGGAGATGCCTCTGTTATCATCACTTTCAATCCACTATTCACAGCACTGCTAGCAGTTCCACTCCTTAATAGAAGAATTTCTGCAAGACTATTTATTGGTTTACTTGTGGGTCTTTTTGGAGTAGTGGTAGTTACTGGATGGAGCCCTAACAACAACATTCCATTTAATGTGAGATTAGTTGGTGATTTACTCATCATGTGTGCCGCGGCTAGTTGGGCTGTTTCAACTAACTTGATTAAGAAAATTCTTGATGATGAAAACAGTGATGTTGAGGGACCTTCAGCTCTGGCTATTGTAGCATGGTCTTCCCTAATGGGATGGGTGCTTCTAACCCCCTTGGCTAGTTTTGATTTCATAGCCTATGGTAGTGATTCTATCCCTAATAATTCTGGATGGCTATGGATATTCTATCTCGCAGTGGCCTCTACAGTTATTTCATACGTATGGTTTGCTGAGGGTATTGAAAAAATTGGGGCAACTGCAACAGCGACCTATGTCTATCTAGTACCATTCTTTGGTATCCTTTCAGGGATAATAATACTTGGAGAATCGGTTAGTTGGTCACTTTTCGCAGGATTATTATTAATTTTGTTCGGCGTGAAAATCTCACTACAGGCATCCAACGAACATGAGGAATAATGGCTTAATCACCATGGTTTGAAGTCGTTAATCCAGAACATATGGCCAACTATTGCTATACTGAATATCACTATTATGACAAAGATTAGATCCCCAAATCGTGCAAGACTTTGACTAACATCTTGGTTTGCTGCAGGATCAAAACTGAGAACTCCTACATTGCCATCTACTCCAGTTCCGTAGAATTTCACCTCACCGCCACCCAGTGAACCGAATTCCGCATCAACCACTACTGAGTTAGATATCTCATGAGTCATGGCATCATTAGAATGTGATGTGATACTAATTAATTCATTAGAATCACCGCGAGCAAACCAAAATACACCTTTTTCATCGATGGCTGCTGCAGTTGAACCACCGACTTCACTTAGTTCAACTATAGTGTAATCCGACAACAATAACATCGTACTAGAACCACCTGCTAGCATCATTTCTACATCATCCCCCCAGCCACCTGAATTAACAAAAGATGCAGAATGAATCGCCCCGCCGGCTCCATGGTGCAACAGGGTTAGAGTTGGTGCTTGACCCATTACAGAGTCAACACGGATTACTACTTCTCCTGATGGGCCAAAAGTAGGGTTTCCTAGAGCAGTATCATAACCAGTAACAATCACAAGTTTTTCATCGCTTGACAGATAGATATCTGTCATCATCGTACTAGATACTGGAGGAGAACTACCCTCAGAAACTACTCCATTAGCGAAATTGTGTAAACGTGTCTGCGAACCTTGTTTTGAGATTATGAACCCGCTCACACCATCATTACTTGCTGCGGCCATTATGTCAAGCGGCTGCATTGACCCCCAATCTAGAGCAATTGGAGATAATGATGTGCCATCAGAACTAGAAAGTGAACCACTATCTCCAGAGATTAGCCAACCAGTACTACTAGTTGAAATCGAATTTGGTGATATGTCGCCCACTGGAATGGGATGCAATCCAGTAGAATCAGAAAGATGTAACGGAGTTCCATCTCCCCTCCCTACGAGTATCAGGGCCGCATCGCCATCGCTATTCCAAGCAACATCTTCTATTGTTTCCCCTTCACCCAAAAGTGGATCCTCGACCACTCCTGGTAATGTCATTGATGCCTCGACCCAAAACGCGCCAACGACCATCAATACAACGAAAACGCCAAACCAAAACCACTGCTTCTCGCTCTCTTCTTGCATATATGCCCCCAAAGTTACCAACCAAGAGGGGGTCAAAGACTCGGCCATCAAACATCCCAAACCTTAGACAGGCTATTTATTCAACGGATAAAACGAGGCTTAGATGAAGTGAATGGCGTTAAATATGGGGGGGCGGTCGCCGGCCCTGCCTAAGGCAGGAGGATGACACATGGCACGAAAGCCCGCAAAGATGTACCGTCAAGCAAAGGGGCAATCCTACACCCGCCGAGAATATACTGGTGGGGTTCCAAACAACAGGATTACCAACTTTCACATGGGTAACCGCACTGCTGGAGAAAAGGGTGAGTTCCCTGTGCAAATTAGCCTTCAAGCAGATGAAGCATGTCAAATTCGACATACCGCTCTTGAGGCTGCACGTATTATTGTCAATGCAACAATCCGTGCCGCTGCTGGACCACAAGGTTACTCAATGCGAATTCGTGTTTTCCCTCACCAAATCCTGAGAGAAAACAAGCAAGCAACTGGAGCTGGTGCAGATCGTGTCTCTCAAGGCATGCGTTGTGCGTTTGGTAAAAATGTAGGAACTGCTGCTAGAGTACAGAAGAACCAGAAGGTCATCACGATTCAAACCTTGCCGGCATTTTTTGCTGTGGCAAAAGATGCTCTTCGTAAAGCGAACTGTAAGTTGCCAACTCCTTCTTCTATAGTTGTTGAGCGCGGGCATGAAGTTCTCAAGGGATTAGTTTGAGGAAGGCGGATGTCGCCGCTTCAAACATCCGATGAGCGGATTAAGCGATTACGCGAGAGTGTTGTTGACGCCCCCACCATCTGGAAAGGAGAGTATGCATACTTCATCCATCCGCTTTCTGATGGAGTCCCTAGGCAATCAGGAGAAATGCTGGAAGAAGCACGTGACATTGTCCTAGAAATGGTAGATTGGGATAATATCGATTTAATCCTAGGAATTGAAGCGATGGGGATTCCCCTCGCTGCTTGTCTATCCATCAAAACAGGAATACCCTTGGTAATTGGTAGAAAAAGACCATACGAACTACCTGGTGAAGTAACAGTAGATCAATCCACTGGCTACTCAAAAGGTAGTATTTTCATCAATGATGTCAAAGCAAATGAGCGAGTCTTTGTTGTTGATGATGTAATCAGCACTGGTGGAACTCTACGTGCAGTTCTTACCGCTGTAGAAAAGGCAGGGGCTATCGTTCAAGATGTAGTTGCAGTATTCGAAAAAGGTTCCATCGTTAGTGAATTAGTGGCCGATACAGGATGGCCAATTCGCTCTCTAGTAAGAGTTAGGATGGAAGGTGAAAAGGTCATCCTTCTGGACTAGGTGGTTAAATGGACCTTAACAGACACGATTTCCAACTAGACGAATTAGTTGAGAAGATACGTTCAGGTGACCATCGCCTAGTCGCATTACAATTACCTGAAGGATTGAAGATACAAGCCCTAGAGATTATTGATAAATTAGAATCTGAAACTGATGCAAAGATCGTCGTTGCAGCAGACCCTTGTTACGGTTCTTGTGACCTAGTACATCACAAAATGCAGATGATGAAAGTTGACTTAGTTGCACATATGGGCCATAGCCAAATGAACATTGATTCTGGAATGGAAACTCAATTCATCAATGTCACATACGATGGCGACCCAGAATTAGCCCCTGTAATCCCCTTTCTAGAAGAACATAGAAAAATTGCGCAAGAGAAATTAATCAATTCGCAAGGATCTAGTGAAATTACTGAAGATGAGGCAAAAGAAAGATTCCTTGACGCAGTAGGAAGAATTGCCCCCTTAACAGATGCCAAATTAGGACTTGTAGGGTCAATACAACACTTACACCTACTTCCCGATTTCAAACAGAGGTTAGAAGAATCTGGATTTGAGGTAGTAATCCCAACTGGTGGTAAACGTCTGACCTTCCCCGGACAAGTGCTTGGGTGTAACTACTCAGGTGATGATGATTCAATTGGCCACTATCTTTTCCTGGGCTCTGGAGATTTCCACCCACAGGGGCTCTTTCTACACACTGGTAAGCCATTAGCAATGCTTGACCCATACACGGGTGATGCTGGTGAGATGAAAATTGAGAAAATTGAGCGGATTCTAAGGCAGAGATTTGGTTTGATTATGGCATCTGATAAGGCTGAATCATTTGGTATTCTAATTGGTGAAAAGCCTGGTCAAATGCGGCGTGGTATGGCTTTAAAGTTGAAGAGAATGCTCAAAAAACATGGAAAGAAGGGATATCTTCTAGCTTTGGAGCATATTGGGCCAGAACTGATTGATTTCTATCCCGTTGATGCTTTTGTCAATACCGCTTGCCCACGAATTGCAATTGACGATTCGGTGAGATATTCAAAACCACTCCTAACTCCTTTTGAATTAGAAGTAGTCCTAGGTGAGAAGATGTGGCAAGATGGATACCACTTCGATGAAATTCCTTGAGGGCTGATTCAAATTATTTATCGGATTTTTCCGTAGTTATTAGATTCTTAGTGACTGATTCTAAGCGCGTAAGGTCACTTGTCAACTGATTGATTTGATTTTCAGCCTCTTCAATAAATGGTTGAATGAGTTCTACGAAATCCCCATTCAAACTGTATCGGTGGCTTGGTCTACCACGTCCCCCACTCTTCAGTGGCTCAATTGCGATCAAATCATTGGTGAGTAAATGTTGTACTGCTACGCTAATTTCGGGCTGACGCAGTTTGCAAACTTTCTGCAAATTTCTGCTACTTTGGAATTGTCCATCTCTTAGAGCAACCAAAACACGGGCAACATTTTGCTCAACACCAATGTTGGCAAGCATCTCAACCATTTCGTTTATTTGTTCGGTAGCCCGGCTCTGAGAGTTGGCTACCTGTTCCGCCATATCCTTCGGTCTTCTCCACGCGAATATAATCTCTATGTCAAATAGAATGTTTTGTGCACTTTCAAGATGATTTGCAAACATATTTTTGCGGACTGAAATCTTTACTGAAATTATAAAGTGACGTGCCTGAGATTTTGTCCACCCATTACTTCTATGTAAGAACAATTCATTTCAATCAAACGTTGTTTTAGTCTCTTGTCAACTGTTAGTACAGGCCAATTCTCTGTTGACGAAACTATCACTAATTGATCATCAGGGTGTTTAGCCTCTTCAGGACCCTCAATTATCTCTGAGCGAGTCACTAATAATTCGAGTAGAAGAGCTGTTGTTGAATAAGATTGAAGACGTTCCAACTCATTGAGCACTTTTTGTAGTAACACGGGCTCAAAATCACCAACTACATCAGACATTGCATGATCTATGTTCAAACCTGCCTCAATGATTGCAACCCAACCACAAGCATCTACCAATACTTTCGTCATCGTCCCACCTCATTTAATGGTGGCATAACCGATTAGGCGCCAACGTGCACCAATTCGACGAGAAAGTGTGATACGCCCACCTTTAGAAGCACAAATAGGTAGACGTAATGTAAGGGTTGCATTTGTTCCTTTGACAAAAGACACTACTCCTACAGAGGTAGCAGTAGCAGCATTAACCATCAACATCTCATTGGGTTGTAGAGGTCTAACTGGATCAGCAGAGCCCCCTCCACCAGAGACCATTTCTTTGAGTAGTGTCAAATCTAATTCGACTTCATTCCAAATAGGAGGTAATTCGCCCTCCCTTGCTACTACTTGCCCAGATAATTCGTCCGCCTTCGTAATGCTTGGATCTAGAGGAGTAGCCATGCCACATAAACCACCAGCATGCATTGTATCAAGGTCATTTCCACCCCCCTTGAGACTGATGATTTTTGTCATGATTGGCTCCCAAGAGACTTTCTTACCTTGTACAACCTTCCGCCCTGGCGCCACACAAACTTTGTCGCCAACGTTGAATGTGCCACTGACAATACTTCCCCCAATTACTCCACCCTTGAGTTGTGGAGGTCTTGCCCCAGGTCTATTTATGTCGAAAGAACGGGCAACATGGAGAACGCCAGCATCCTTTGAGTCACTCTTTGGTGAAGGTATATGCTCTTCAATAGCCGAGATTAATATGTCAAGATTCACATCATGGTGGGCAGATACTGGAATCACAGGTGCATTTTCAGCGATTGTTCCTTTAAGGAATTCTTTGATTTCGCCATAAGAAGCCATTGCTCTTTCACGAGATACGATATCTATCTTATTTTGAACGACTACGATATTTTCAATGCCTGCAATTTCTAGTGCCATCAAATGTTCGCGGGTTTGCGCTTGAGGACAATCTTCGTTAGCAGCAATTAGTAGCAGAGCACCATCCATTATACTAGCGCCGCTAATCATCACAGCCATCAGTGTCTCGTGACCAGGAGCATCAACAAAAGAGATTACTCGAGATAATTCCTTCTCATCATCCTTTTTCCCACCGGGTTTCTTTCCAGTGGTGTAGTACTCGCCCTTCTTGGTTTTGTAGAATGCTGTATCAGCATACCCCAATTTGATAGAAATACCACGCTTTCTCTCTTCAGAATGGGTATCAGTCCAAGTACCAGAAAGAGCTTGAGTTAGAGTCGTTTTACCGTGGTCAACATGACCAACTAATCCGATATTAACTTCAGGCTGGCGGGGAAGTTTGGTCGCCAGTTGAAATCCACTCCTTATGCATGCTATCACGACTCGTCAGACTCGCCTTTTTTCTTGCCCTCTTTATCAGGGAACAAATCGGCCAGTTTCTTCTTGCCGCTTTCAACGACCTTCAGATTCAACTGTCTAGTATCCTGTGTGATGGTGTTTCCACGGAAATATCGGCGCTTACGAATGCCATTGTACCTATAACGGTAGAGTTTGCCTTTCTTTTTGACTAATTTGTGGGCCTTGTATCCAACACCCTGTGTAACCAACACTGCTTGACGGTTACCACCTGCTATGTCGCTACGCATTGGTGTACCTGTTTTATCAGAGCCACCTGTAATCTGTAGTGTATAGCCAAGTAGAGACTGATCACCTTCTCCAACGAACTGTCCGTCAACAACATCACCAATCTTTTTCCCAAGGAAATGATTGTAGTTTGCACCTTTGATTTCAACGGAATATGACTTACCCTTACTTGCAGAGTCAGTGTCGTTTACCGCCGCCTTAAATGAAGCGTCTCCTTTCACAGCCATGTCGTTCAGCATCCCGCCGACAAGCGGCCCATATAAGGCAATTGCGCCCTATAAGGGCGGGCTTATTTTCATCCTCAACCCTGCTCAAGGGTGTTTTCAAGGCGTTTCTCAAGACTTCCAGGCGATGCTGCAGGCATAGAAAGAAATTGAGTTCTACCACGGCCCTCACTGCGGCTATCGGTGCGCGCTTCGATTAATTCCAATGCCTCAAGACGCTTGAGATGCTTCCAAAATGTCGTGTGGCTACGGGGTTCAGTCTCATATTCTTCACAAACCACGCGGTACAATTTCTCACTATCGCCAGTAGTAACTTCATCCTCTTTTCGAAGGCGGCGGCAGAGGGCTAGAAGGATCATCTGTGCATGACGATTCAAATCATCAACCACACTAGGCTCAAAAGTACGACCAATTTCTCGTGACTGCCAACGAACATCGTCTGCTAATACCTCTGCTCTACCAGCCTTCTCCGCCTTTTTGACTGATGCTTCGAGTAATTCAATGGCAACTCTTGCATCTCCTGTTTCAGATGCACGTTGACCTATTGTGCGAAGTACTCCTTCAGACACAGTCCCTTCTTTACAGGCAAGAGTTGCCCGTTGTTTTGCAATTGCTTCCAATTCAAGTGCCTTGTAAGGCTCTAAACGAATATGATTACTACGTCCAAATCTAGAGAGAACTGCACCCTCAAGTTGGTCAAGTACTTGCTCTTGACTAATTATGATGAGCGATATTGTGCCTCGGCTCTCTCGCCCTTCGTCAATTCGTAATAGTTGGTAAAGGAGATCGCCCTTATCAGCCCTTAGAAGATGGTCTACCTCGTCAAGTATCAAAATCAAATGTTCACTACTACCCTGTAACTGCTTGCGAATTGATTGTAATATCTCACCACTACCAAAGCCCCTCTCAGGGTGCCTTGAGTCAAGGCTAGTAACTATACGCTGCAACACTTGTGATTTTGAAGGATGGTTGCGACAATTGACGTGAACTATCTTGAGGTCTCTTCTTGAGCCGAGATGCCTCTGCAAATCTCTTGAGAAAACATGAGAAAGTACGGTTTTACCACACCCAACATTTCCAGTAATTGCCACGCGGCACGAAACAGCATGATCGTCAATCTGCTGATAAATTGCAGCTAATTGACTTAATTGCTCATCTCTGCCAACAAGAACATCAGGCATATAATCGTATGACAACGGCTCAGCATTAGCAAGTATCAGACCTGCTCCAATCCTGTCAAGATAACCCGTCACTTGCCCACCTTCTTCCGTCTCGCTGACCATTGCACACACCATTCGGTTCGTGAACCGTTCGCTCCCAACTTTCACCGTTCTTAGCAATTGGGGTGGTTCATCAGGGTGGCAATGTGAATAGTTGGTCATCATCGTGACCGTCAAGAAGTCCTATCCTTACTGCTGCATCGAGCCACGCGTGTGCATAGTTTATTGCTCCGAAAGCGCGCACTAAATCCCCTTTCTCCATGAAATGCCCTGCATCAGAAGTATAGTCATCGCACATGCGCATCATATCCGCAAGGCGTGTTGCCTCAGATGTCCCTTCCTTGTGTAGTGGAGTTGCCTTCTCTTTTGCTTTTTTAGTGAGTGAAAGATACTTTTCTACTAACTCTACGGTAACCTCCGTATTCATCCACCCGCCTCCTTCATTGCTAGGATTCTTCGTACATCCTCCTGCCTTCCAAGTGATGCGTACAACTCAACTGCGTGGGTCAACAAGCCATTCTCTTCAGCATCTCTTGCTGCCTCGAATACAACTTGGCGCTGTTCCCAATCAATGCGTTGCCGCTCTTCTGAAACCATTTTACGAAGTAAAATACTGCGTTTTGATAGAAGTCTAGGAGATTCCCACCAACGAACCAATCCGTCTCTTGTTGCAGTCGCCATGATGTCAGTGTCATTACTAGCAATACATTCACCAGCAGGCCACGATGCATTTTCAGCTGGTGGAATACGATCCAAGGAGCCATCCATCGTCAGCATCCACCAACCATCTCCCGTTCTTACTGCTTCAAGCGGATCAACACCTGTTTCAACGAGTTGTTCAAGTGAATCCCAACCAAATGGATTTGGTACTCCTTCGTAGATACTTCCTTCAACAGATTGAATCAGTATTCTGCCGTTTGACATCTTGCTAGCCCAAGACCATCTTCGATCTTCGATGATTCTCTGGCTATTTTCACCAAACAAACGGAGACAACGGAGATGACCATCATCGTCCATTAGGATTAGATGCTCACGATCTAACCATCCAATCAATTTCCGAACTCGCCCTGGTCGGTGTCGGCGTATTCCTCTTCCATCTCGATTGAACAAGTGGATATGGTCGCCCCTGTCGGCTAACAACCACCCCCCTCCAGGACGTGGTATGCAATCTCTGAATCCGCCTGAAACAGCGCGCCCCTCGCCAAGTGCGTTACCTGTTCGCAAATCTAGAAGGTGAAATCCAGGTCCTGATAGTACTGCTATGTTAGAATCATCGCTAACTAAACGATAAACATCGAATTGAAAGGTGCGCTTCCAGACGAAATCGCCTAAATCGTTAATCATTCTCACTACGCCCCCACAGGCAACCACTACACCTTCTTTGAGGGTAGCAATGGCTCCCACCTTGCCCTCTAGTTGATGGCTCCATGAAACTCGCCAGTCACCTTCCACCTTCACTCACCCCCTGATGAAAGATTAGACAAGTGATCTTTTGCTGGAGAACTTATTCTGAATAGACGACTGCGCCCCTGCTTCCTAACAGTTAAAATTCCAGATTTGAGTAATCCATTGAAGAGTTGAGAGAGGCGAGGGCGGCCTACAAGCAACTCTTGCTGTAGAAAATCATCGGAAGGTGAAATCTCCCTTTCAAGTGCTTGTTCTAGAATTACTAACTCAGCATTTCCTAGATTCATCAACGCATTGATGTCAAGAGTAACTGTGGGTTCAACGGGTGGCGCTACTCTCCTCATATTAGAGAGGGCTGCAAGAACTTCTGTGGGGTTTGTCTCATCAATCACCTTCTCATTCAATGGCCTAACCTGTTGAGGTGGTGGATGCACTTCCTCTCCTGTATTAGATTGGTTAGGGACTGTTTGATTAGGAACTGTGGGCTTTACCCCCTTGAAAAGTGGCGAATCAACACCATCTTGTACCCATAGGTCGACATTTCTATCATTTGTTTCAACTTGATGTAATTGATTTGGATCTTGATTATCTTCATTCGGCTTAGCTTCTAGAGGGCCATGCCCTCTCTTTGGAACTCCTCTGTTAGCAGCAGATAGGCCAACCTCAGCTTTCTTCATACGTGAGTGTAATCCTCCAAATTTGCTAACCACAGAGGAAGGTTCGGTGCCTGGTTGCATCTCCAACATCTCTGCCCCACCATGCATATCGCTGAATTCCTGCTTCCAAGAAATTGAATCATCTGCATTATCATCTTCCTCCTCAATAGGTATCTCATCCATCGGTTCGATTGGTTCATCTAGATAGGATTCCTCAATGTCAGAATATTGCTGAATTTCTTCATCTATAATCTCCATTTCAGCATCTGAATCAAACTGTGGCTCACCTTCACCCTCTAATTCTTCATCAGAATTGCTTTCTGACCACAATTCAGCAGCTTCAGAAAGTGATGGGAAATATGGGGTTCTTTCTTCTTCCATTTCAGGTATCGGTTCAGGGGGTAACTCCTCAATTGTATCTCGAATCTCCACCTCTACCTCATTAGTATTAGGGGAAGCCTCTGCGACCCTCTGAAAAGTCGGATCTTCAACCTCAGTTGGGGGGTTAGGAGATAACTTCACTTTCAAATCAATTTTACGAGCATCCGCAATTGGCATACCACGTGAGTAATCAATGAAATCTCGCAAGAATCTCATAGCCCTACCTACATGGCCACTACTCTCATCCATTACCATGTCAACCAAGGATTGTGGAGCAGTCCAAGACGAGTTGCTAGCCTTGCGAAATCTTTTGTTTATCAAACTGGTAATTTCTTCTCTTGAAAACAACTCTAGTGGAGGTGTTACGTCCATCTCAGAAAGCAACTCTTCAGAGAATCCTGCTTTCTGCCCAGGGGTTAAAGAAATGAGTGTCAAAGCACGTAAGCGAGTGAGCACCGGCATCAGTTTTGTTAGTACTTCTGCAAGTTCTGGACCTGGCAGGTGAGGGTGGTCAAAAATGATTAATGGTAGGTACCCAGAATTGCCCGCTAATTCTTCCTCTAAACGATTAATTAAGACGCTATGGACTGCAGGGGTTTCGAAGTCATTCATTAGGTCACAATACATCTGATGAAGTATAGTTGTAACTTGGTCATTTTCAGGCCAAAAAACCCGGTGAACCTGCTCAGTTGTCGCAGCTACTGAATGGATCAAAGAAGAACGCCCAGACCCCTTCTCTCCAACTACCGCAACAACCCGTGGTGAAATGAGTCTGATGTTGTTGGCTAATGCTACGAACAAGTCATCACGGCCAACTCTTAATTCCAGGTTCTTGCTATTCAATGCCCTGACGTCAAATGGATTTGCAGAGAGAAATGGTAAATTCATTTTTGGCTCCTTGTATTGCATAATAGGGCCGAACTCAAAGACCCTTTAACATATTTACGCGTCGGAGAAGTTGAAAATGACCCGTTCAGAAGCGTTGAAAGTATCACCAAAGGTAGTATTTGCCAAATCATAGCGTTGTTTTTCGGAATAATTTTTCCGCATTAACGCGTTAATAACGGGTGTAAAAAAGCGTTAACACGTTAATCGGGAAACATTAACGCTTCGTTAACGCTTTGTGACTAATCAAATATCCAGAATAATTGCTTGCAGAAACCACCCCCAAAGTGACCTAGAAGAGAAAAATAACATTGTTCATCATTTTCATAATGCTCGCAATGCTTTAGAGAGTCCACCAAGGGCAGGAGGATTGAGGGGAGCCCGTGCCTGTTGAAAATAGCCGACTAAAAGGATTCTACAAATTGAGTGTAAAAGAACGCCGTGAAATGATTGCAGAACTGGCCAATCTTGACCAGGAAGCAGTCGATGCGCTTGCTGCTACAGGAGAGCTTTCTGAGGCCGCCGCAGATCGAATCATTGAGAACGTCATAGGCACCCTTGCATTACCCGTTGGAGTAGCAACTAATTTCATCGTAGATGGAGAACATTATCTCGTACCTTTTGCCCTTGAAGAGCCCTCTGTAGTGGCTGCTGCCAGCAACATGGCAAAACGATGCCACGCCAAGGGCGGTTTTGTCTCAAATAACACAGACCCCATCATGATTGGACAGATTCAAGTCGTAGATTGTGATGACCCTTTTGCGGCCAAAAATGCCCTGTTAGGGGCTGCTGATGATTTAGTCTCAGATTGTAATGAAGTAGACCCAATTCTAGTCAAATTTGGAGGCGGGTGCAAGGGGCTAGAAGCACGTGTGATTGACACTAATTCTGGACCAATGGTGATTGTACACCTCCTCGTAGATTGCCGTGATGCAATGGGTGCTAATGCAGTGAATACCATGGCTGAAACCATAGCCCCCAAAGTCGAGGCAATTAGTGGAGGTACTGTCATCCTACGCATTATTTCCAACCTAGCCGTGCATCGTCTTGCACGAGTAAGTGCTACGTTTACCCCAGAAGAAATGGCAAACAAGGGAGAAGGTGCTGAAGATGGTGCAAAAGTCATTGATGGAATTATCCAAGCATACCATTTTGCCGCTGCTGATCCTTTCCGTGCGACAACACACAACAAAGGCATCATGAACGCTATCTCAGCCATTGCTGTGGCATGTGGACAAGATTGGCGCGCAATCGAGTCAGGAGCGCACTCATACGCCTCTCATGAGCGAACATATGGCTCCCTTACTCATTGGGAGAAGGATTCTGAGGGCAACCTAGTAGGTTCTATCGAACTACCTATGGCAGTAGGACTGGTGGGTGGCGCAGTACGCGTACACCCCACTGCGAAGGCAAATGTTGCAATTATGGGTGCTAGAACTGCTGATGAATTAGCAAAAGTGATAGCTGCTGCAGGAATTGCTCAGAACCTAGGCGCTCTACGGGCGCTTGCAACAGTTGGAATCCAAGCGGGGCACATGAAGTTACATTCTAGAAATATGGCTGTAACTGCGGGTGCTAACGATGATGAAGTGGACACTGTGGTAGAAATGGTAAGAGCTAGTGGCGAAAGAATTACTGCGACTGCTATCGAAGAAGCACTCGCAAAACTACGCAATGAGTAAGCAATAAAAAGGCTAAACGCCAATGATTAGTGATTTATTCAATCAATCTACTTTACGTACATTGATTGCATTTGGGCCTTTTGGACCCTCGCCGATTTCAAATTCGACATTGTCACCATCTTCTATTGTTCCCTCTACTTGAGAGATGTGTACGAATAGATCGTCACCATCTTCTCTCTCAATAAATCCGAAACCCTTCACTCGGTTAAACCACTTCACTTGGCCTTGCACCATAGCACCGACCCCCCAACACATACTACTTGAGCATAACCGTTGATAGTGACAAAATTGACCTAATAATCAATCATTACCAACTTGCGGCGTTGACCACAATCACTCTTCTTCAGAGGTAGAATTCTCCACTGCATCCCCTACTGAATCACCAGAGGGGGTGATGTTTTCCCCCGATTCTAACACATCTTCTTCATCTTCCCCAGAAAGTGCTTCTGCAAGTTGGCTACCAGTCAGCCCCATTGCCTTAGCTTGCTCTTTGAACCATATAGCCACATCGTTGGTAGCAGTATGGGGGCAACCAAAATATTCTGAAAATCTGCGAGTAGTTGTCAACCGCCTGGTATTTCCATCACGACGTTTGTCGATTAGACCCAAATCACGTAAGTCAGAAACATGCTCATAGGTCACTTGACCCACCATTTCTACTAGTTTATTTTGAGCCATTGGTTGATGATAAGCAATTAATGCTGCAGTTTTTAGTAATCTCTTGGGTATTTCTGTGCGCGCTATTCGGGGAATGTGGTTGGCAAGCTCTGGCTTAACTTCCAATACCCAATATCGGTTAATCTCAGTTAATTGGATGGCACTTTCATCACGCTCTGAAATAGACTTTTGAAGATCTAACAAAGCCATTCTGATGGTAGTTTCAGTAATGTCGAATTGGTTGGCAAGTTCAGTTTGAGGTAGTGAACGACCTGCTCCAAAAAGAGTTGCCTCAAGCAAGGTACTGAGTTCCGGCGCGTCGCTCAGGCACTCACCTCTGGCGAAATTTCAGCAGTGACTGCATCAAAAGAAGTCATTTTAGGCCACTTATCTTGTAGGAAGATGTCTCCGTTGGGGTATTCTACTTGCCAAATATCAGTATATCCTCTATGAGTAAGGAAAAGTGCAGAGACAAATCCTACTATCCCCCCTTCGGCCTCAGCATCTTCTGGGTCCCAACCAGCATCAATCCCTTGCGACTTGAGTTGATTTGCAACTGCAGCTATAGTAACGGGCTCACCCGCTGGAGATAAGTTGCGAATAGCGCCCCATGTTTGGCGTATCTCCTCCTCTAGATTCTCTTGATGCACTCTACCCTTGACGTTAGCAATTGCACTTTGGACATCCAAAGCATGCTTTGCCCTAGATGCTTCACGCAGAATCCTCTCTTCTGCCTCCTCATGAGCCTCAGAAAGACATGATAATAATTCTGCTAAAGTCACTGGTCGGCCACCATCGCGTTTAATTCGACCATCAAATAATGAGGGCAAAGTATCAGCAGCCTCACCAGCCAATACAGTATTTGTGAAAGCAAAATCATCATCACAAAATTCAGTCTGCCAACTTGGCACATAATCCCATTCTTCATCAATGACTTGGTCGGCATTCTCTGCTCTTTCTAACAAATTAGCAGCTTGACCATGTAATATTTGCCAAGCCATTCGAATCAACCGACCACATGTTGGTAAATCGATGTTCTCTGCTTTGGAAAGTCTTTCGTTAAACAATTCTATAAATCTCTTAAGATCAATATTCCAAGGATCTAGGGAAGCATCCTGGAACATTTGTAAAACCAATGCAATACTCCTGTCAAATGGGTGACTAAGCGCATGGTGTTCGGCCTCTTCCATCTCCACTAATTCTTGAATATGGTCAGCATAACGACTCTTGTGAAGAGGCAGGGAACCATCATGACCTATCATTTCAGAAATAATGTCATCTCGCAATGATAATGAATCAAAATCACTCATTGAAATCACTCCGCATCTTCAGTGATTCCATCGATGTCGAGGTCTTCTAGTTCCTCCTCTTTATCTCGAGCATCTAGAATTTCTCGTTGCTCCTGTTCTATGGGTAGAGCCACCCCGAGTTTCTCATTCATGTCCTCAAGAGAATCTTCCGCGCGATCAGCAAGTGAGGTTAGTGTCTCACCCTTCTCAATTTCCAAGGACTCATCCTCTAACTCCAATTCAGATGGTGATTCATCTGCCTCATCTTCAATCTCAGTTGATAGGAGATCATCAATATCTAAACCACCAAGACTCGCTGGTGTGGCAATTTCGGGGGGTGCTTTGGGCATATCTGAGACGGGTGGGAGTTTGTCTAAGTCCTTCTTTTGCTCCTGCATCTTTTTCTGTGCTTCAAGTTCCTCAAATGCCGCATCTCCGACATCAATTGCCTGTTCACGACCAAAGTCAGTAATTCTACGACTACAGCCATCACCTGCATGAGTAATTCCAATGTGGTGGTCTGCCAACTGCAAACTGACCTTCCTTAGAGTCACCATGATAAATTGAGCCTGCTCACTTCTTAGACGACATAGGGTTGCTATGTTTTCAGCATTGAATGTGTCGAGATTTTGGTCTACTTCATCAAAGTAGTAGAATGGTGATGGTTCATAATCTTGAATTGCGAAAATTAAGGCGAGAGCCGCCATTGACTTCTCACCACCTGATAGTAGACCAAGCCCACTCTTCTTACCAGGGGGGCGCGCCCACATTTCCAAACCACCTTCAAATGGCTTCTTAGGATTCTCAAAGCGTAATTCACCCTGACCACCTGGTTGAAGGCGTTTGTATACTCGGCCGAAGTTTTCGTTGACTATTTCCAATACAGTAGTTAGGCGATCTGTCCTCTCAGTCTCAAGTTGAGTTTCCAATGCAATCAAACTCTCTCTATTCTCACGGAGGCGTTTTGCATCTACTCCAAGGTTGCCACTTCTCTCTTGTGCCTCATCATATTGCTCGATAGCACGCATATTGACATCACCCAAGTTGCCAACCTTGCGCTCGAGAGTTCTGACACTAGCTTCTGCTTCCTGAACTGTCGGTAATGTTGCATCACTTGCTGGAGGGTTGATTTTTTGTTCCTTCATCTCAGCGTCTAATTCTTTGAGTGCATTCTTCTTCTGTTCAATTTGAAGGGTTAAGTCTCCAATCCTCTTATTCACAGATTCCCTATCACGGTTCTTCTGTTCTAAGCGAGTACGTAATTGGGCCCTATTCTCACGGAGTTCCATTCTCTTATCATCGAGTTCTTTGTGCTCCTCGGAAATTTGTGAGTGGGCTTCTGTAACAGTATCAAGTTCTTCTTGATATGTTTCAATCTCTGAATTCATTTCGGCGATTCGATTTTCTGCCTTAGTAATGATTGATTGTTGTTCATCAATTCTTCTTTGCAAGTTACTGACTTGGTTTGTTAGTAACACAGATTGTGTTTCACCACCTGAGAGCGTAGTCATGGCTGCAAGTTTAGTCCTTTCAGCCTCAGTACGTTGCTCTTGAGAATTTCTTAGACTGAGTGAAAGATGCTGTGGACTCCCTTCTTGTAGAGCGATGGATGCTGCATTCTTTGCTTCGATTGCCTCCTCATGAGCAATTTTTTCTGATTCGGCTGTTTCTAGTGCCTTTTCTTGTTCACCCAGCACATCTGCTAACTTCTTGTTAGCAACCTTAACCTTACTTTCAGCATCATTGAATGCGGTTTCAGCCCGAGTTAAATCCTCTTTCCAGGCCCTTGCTTGGAATGCATGATCATCATTTACTAAATTAGCAATGCGTTGTCGCAATGCTTGTTCATTACGACGAAGTTCTGAAAGGGCTGCTTGAGTAGTCTCTGTGACTAATCTAATCCTGTCAACTTCAGACTCTGCCTTTTCAACAGCAGAACTACCTGCCATTTTACCACCGAATTGAGGCCTGTTGCTACGGGTTGAACCCCCTACCATGGCACCACTACCCTCAACCACTGAACCAGTTCTTGTCACCATACGGACCCCGCCCATATGGTTGCGAGCTATATCCATCGTCTCAACAATTAATGTATCTCTGACTACATTGACGACAGCGAGTCCAATGGACTCATCATATTCTAGTAATTCAGATGCAAAACCAACTACGCCTTGCTGCCTTGAAACCATTACTGCACGGCCACCAGGGCGCCTAGATTGGAGCCTATTGAGGGGCAAGAATGTTGCTCTACCTGCATTGTTCTTCCTCAACCACGAGATACAGGTGGCCGCAGTTTCATCATCACGCACCACGATGCTGTTCATTCCGCCACCCATGGCGTAAGCGAGTGCTTCTTCGTCACGCTTGTCCTTTGGAGTGCATAGTTCTGACATTGAACCTAGAATTCCACGAACTTCGCCCGAGTCACGCAAACCTAGTACTGCTTGTACTGCGCGGGCCATGCCAGTCTTGCTGCCACTATGATTCTCAAGTTCTCCACGAGCCCTGACCAATGCTAATTCAGCATCACGCAATTGACCCTCAGCCCTCTGCACATCGTCTAGAAGGCCTCTCTCTTGCCTCTGAATTCTTGACAATTCGGCTGCTAACTTTGTTCTGTCTTGTTCAGGGGCATTCTCATCAAGATCTTCACCTTGAAGAAGCAAGTCGTCTCGATTGAGTCTAGCCTCATCTAACGCCTTTTCTAATTCTGCAAGCCTTTCATGGGCTAAATTGACATTTAGTTCTTGAAGTTCGGCCTTCAAAGTAGCATCATTCGCTTTTTTCTGGGCTTTTTCTACCAAGTCGGTAGATTTACCAAAAGCGCGGTTTAATTCGTGAACTGCCTTATCCCCTGAATCTAGGGCTTTTCGTGCCTTATCTTCAGCATCGGCGGCTTCTTCCAGAGCATCCTCTGCTTCTTTGAGGATTGCTCGTGCTGATTCGAGTGATTGCTCGTGCAAATCTAGGGCCTCTTTAGCCTCATCTTGTTCAGCAGTAAGGACTTCTGATTCATCTTGGGCCTCTTCGATATTCTTCCCTAATTCACCGATTCGATCCTTGCGAGTCTCAACTTCTACCTCTAAGCGGCGTTGCTGCTCACCTAATTTCTTGCCATCGTCACCTAAGACTTCATTCAATTGATGTTGGATTTCAACCAATTGTTCATCAATTGACAACTCCTCTTTGTTTGAATCGTTGATTTCCTGGCCGATTATTTCTAATCGGCCAATGTATTCCCCTCTCTCTTCTGTGACTAATTCAATTTCTTCAAACCTGCTACGATGTCTAGAATGCATCAAAATCCTACGAGCTTCTTCTAGAGATGTCTGTAGGTCGCGGAACTTCATTGCTTGCTCTCGTTCCTTTTCAAGTGTCTTCAATCTCTTATTGATTTCAACTTCGAGTAGGGTGATTTGTTCAAGGTATTGCTCGACATTGTCCCTCTGACGATTTGCCTTTCTAATTTCATCATCGTATGATGTGACGCCTGCAACATCTTCCAACACCTTCCTGCGCGCACGGCTGGTCATGGTAGCAAGATGAGTTACATCACCTTGTAGAACAATGTTGTATCCATCACCTCTGGCACCTGCACCAGTTAGAAGTCTACGGAACTCTGTAGCTGATGAGGGCCTGTCATTGAGATAATATGCAGAGTTAGCATTTCCTTTACGACCTAGTCTAACAGCCCTAGTCAGATGCACTTCATCCGAATCAACCTTCAATCTACGATTTCCTGATGAGTCCTTTGGATTATCAAAAATTAGATTCACTTTGCAACTTTTTGCTGCTTTTCCTTTGTTGCCGCCATTGAAAATTAATTGTGATACATTCTGAGCACGTAAACTCTTGGAACTCTTCGCCCCTAACACGAATTGAAGAGCGTCTCCTGAATTCGATTTACCAGAACCATTTGGCCCAGTTATTCCTGTGAATCCCGTTTCAAACGGTATCACCACTTCGCCCTTGAATGATTTGAAGTTCTCCATTACTATTGCTTTCAAATGCAAGTATCCCATCTCCTGCTTTTTAGTCGCTAATTGCGACCACGGAAATGCCGGGGTCTTTCAAGGGACTATAAATGATAGTGATTCCACACGCGCGGGAACGCGATTTCAAGACTTCAATTAGAGAGCCGTCAAGCGTTCCATAGAATAAGTCACTAAACCATCAAAAGATAACGATTGAGGGCTTGAAAAGGCGTTCTCACATGTATTCGCCTTTGAAATCGCATTGAGGGCAACCTTGACCATTGCAATAATGGCATGCTCGTCCTACTTTCATATCGTCACCTGAACTAGTACCAAGTTGGAAAATATCCTCATACTGGTCCAAAGAAAGTGCTGAACGTAGATCCCCTACAGTCATCACACCCTTGTTTTTCTTGGAGGATTTACCGCTCTTCTCAAGAGAACCTCGGAAGTCACCTGAACCAGCCATTTCCCAAGGTTCTGCAAACTTATTTTTCCTCCTAGATTTTAGCCTTCGTGTTGCTTTTCTTATAATTGAAATACCTAATACTATCAAGACTAAATCTGCTACGGGAGCCGGTATTGGAAGCCCCACCACCATCTCCCAATCAAGTGATTCGCCATCTGCAGTTAGTAATCCAGCAATATCAGCAACTGCTACAAAAACCAAAGTAGTACCCAACAAAAGCCTAAGCCTAGCTAGGTTTTTCGTCCAAGCACTAGACATCCTCAATCTACCTGCTTGTTTCAGCGCTAGCAAGGGCGCTGCGATTGAAGAGATTAAACCAAGTCCTGCCACAAGAATGTCAGTAGCATGATAAGTACCAATTGGCGATAAACAGTGGCTGCTCTTATGCGCAGATAATTCTTCATTTATGGCCTCTTTACTGCAACTCCCACTGAAAATCTCAGTTAATTCCATCTTGTAATGGATTAATTCATCGGGGTATTGGAAGTAGTATAGGCCCACTTCTACATTGTAAATCACGAAGGAAAGCAATAGGACGCCAATTACCGCGAAAATCAACGGCTTCGCCTTCTTCATCAAACTCAAGGCAACCCTGTGACATGATAGGATTTGTGCAAAAGAAGAGGAGGAAATGACCGCTCGTATCGTTTTTTCTAGATGCCGAGGTAGTAATCTTCAATTCATATGAGTAAGGGAGCATAGCCCGGAGGGCTGTCATGGTTGATGTCACCATCGTCGGCTCAGGGATTGCTGGGCTGTTTGTAGCCATCCGTTGTGCTAGAGGTGGACAAGAGGTCGCGTTGGTCACTAAACAGCGACTGTCAGACTCCTCTACTAACTACGCCCAGGGTGGCATTGCAGGAGTTCTTGAATCGTCAAATAGTTCAGGGCTAGAGGCGCATGTCCAAGACACGCTTTCAGCAGGAGCAGGTTTGTGCGATGAAGAAATCGTTAGAATGGTCGTCAATGAGGCTGCTGAGCGAATTCAAGACCTGATTGCTGAAGGAGTCAATTTTGATCGTGGAGATGGTGGCAATTACAGTTTAGCCATGGAAGGCGGCCATAAAGAAAGACGCATTTTGCATGCAAAAGATGCCACTGGTGCCGAAATTGAGAGGGCGCTGATTGCAGCATGTAGGGCCGAGGAAAATGTCACAATTTACGAGGATTGTTTAGCTCTTGACTTGATATTAGAGGATAGGCACTCCGAACATAGAAAGGTCGTAGGGCTCTGGTGTCTCGAATCTAAGGGCTCCGTATTCACTCTACCAAGTAGAGCAGTTCTGCTTGCCACAGGAGGGGCTGGACAGTTATGGAGGCATACTACCAATCCATCCGTTGCTACAGGTGATGGGATCGCTATGGCTGTAAGAGCAGGTGCTGCTGTCAGAGATCTTGAGTTCGTACAATTTCATCCAACCGCTTACACCAACAATGGCAATCAGCCATTCTTGATTACAGAAGCAATTCGAGGCGATGGTGCCGTCTTGATGACTGCAGAAAACCTCACTCAATGGAGGGCAGCTAAACAGCAAAATCCCGATGCTGACCCAAATGATTTCTCATTTACGCGTCACACAGATGCAAGAGGGAGCCTTGCCACTAGAGATATCGTTGCCCGTGCTGCAGATGCTGAATTGAAGCGCAGTGGGCGCCGACATGTTCTGCTAATTACCGAACACCTTGATTCAGAACATCTTACCAATAGATTCCCAAACATCGCTAGCAAGATGCGCCAAAATAGACTTCAAATCGGTGTTGACCCAATTCCGGTTGCACCAGCTGCACACTACATCGTTGGCGGCCTCGCAGTGAACCATTGGGGTGAAGTATTGCAGAGAGATTTACAAGTTGAAGACCCGACCTGTTCCACCTTGAGTGATAGAATGGTAGAGGGATTATACGCAATAGGAGAAGTTGCCTGTACCGGTCTGCACGGGGCTAATCGATTGGCCAGCAATTCACTACTCGAAGCAGTAGTATTCTCTTACCGCGCTGGAGAGCGAGTCAAAGAGTGGCTTTCAGAAGAGGGGGCCATCAAATCACCACTACCTGATTGGAGAGCGGAGGGATTGGCCAACTTAGAAGAACACGCTCCACTAGTCCATGATCGCTCAGAATTACGTTCGACTATGAGTGATGATGTAGGGCTTGTCAAAAGAAACTGGAGATTGAACCGAGCGAAACGGCGTTTAGCACTCTTAGATGAAGAAGTAGATAGAATCTGGCGGCGTTGCCTACCTTCAAGAGAACTTGTTGAATTGCGCAACATGGTTCAACTTGCTCAATTAGTCATATCTGCTTCAATACAAAGAGATGAGAACGTGGGGCTCCACTACAACCTCGATTTTATCAACTAATATTCATCAGACTGATTCTCAAAATTGTTTTGACATAATATGTCAAGATTTTCAAGTATAAGCCCACCCCGAGACTCATGACATCCTATTGGCTCATGAAATCTGAACCCCATGTTTATCCTTGGGAGCAGTTAGTTGAAGATGGACATACTCATTGGGATGGAGTTAGGAATTACCAAGCCCGTAATACAATGAGAGATGACATGAAAATAGGAGATATCGTACTATTCTATCATTCAAATTGCAAACCTCCCCATATAGCGGGCGTTGCTCGGGTATGCAAGGAAGGATATCCAGACCATACAGCCCAAGACCCATCTTCAAAGTATTTTGATGAGAAAGCAAGTCCAGAGAATCCGCGATGGATGATGGTCGATATTGAAGCCATGCAAGCCATGGATGAAATCGTCAGCCTGCCAGAACTCAAGGCAAACCCTCAGTTGGAAGGGATGCCATTACTAGCTAAGGGTCAGCGATTAAGTGTGCAACCAGTTAGTGAAGATCATTACAATGAAGTTTGTAGAATGGGCGGGATTGAATGAGCATCTTTAGAGATGAAAAGGACAATTTTGATTCTAAACCACCTACTCTCATAGTAGGAGATTGGGGTGCCATGGGTGAAATAGTCCCTGCAATATCCAAGAAACCACCATGGAAATTTATTGCGCCGGTTGTTATTTTCTTTTTTATTATCAGTTCTATTGCATTGATTGATCTTTGGGAAGATGAAGTATTTGATGTATTTTTTGACAATGAAGGATGTGACATGATTTGGCCACATGATCCTTATCAAGCAGCGGTTTATTCATTTATTGCTGAATATGAACTTGAAAATTATGGCACCGCAATTGGCTGCTTTCATGATGAATACGACGATTTAGCATACGAAGAAGTTGCTTTGGAATTAGAACAAAATTGGCAAAATAATGGGACCGCATTAGAATATGCTCAAGCATGGGTTGATTTGAATTCAGAGGGATACGGTCAGCAAACTTTCAATTTGGCTGAGGTTTTCAAAATAGATGAAGGGGGACTTGGGTGGCGTGATGGAGATGGGCCACCAAATAATCAAAATCAAGATTGTGACACTGAGCAACTTGAATCAGAGATTACATCCAATGTCTCAAATTTTGTAATTCAAGCAAACCCTATTTCCAACCAAAGTGGCATGGGTTGCTTTACCAAATATGTAGATGTATTTGGTTTAGGAATATATGCTGAATCTGGATTACGAGACGACCAAGTGTTTCATGCCGCTTCTGTGCTAGCTGAATTACTGGATAATGATGAAGATGGAGCGGTTGATGATTCTGTACTACTCAATCGCCTTCAAAATGTCAGTGCGATGATTCCTATGTTTGATTACGATGGCTCACCGGGGTACAAGAATTTTGAAGATAATTATCGTGGGCAAGGTGTTAGTGCAGTACTATACGCAGAAGAAGTTGACCCTACTCAAACGGGTCATTGGGGCTCAGATGCTACCGTAGAGGAAATAATGCACACTATCAATCATCGTGGCCACGCCAACATTTATCCTGATGCTTTTGGATTCCAACCTGACTCTTCGTTACTTTCTAGTGCAATGGACGAGGCACGTGGTGGGCAATTTATTGCCCACCCAAGCAGTTATCCTGAAGATGCGTGGTATCATTATGATGATGAAACATGTGATTATGGATGCATGGCTATCGAGTATATTTATTGGGCACAAGTCAGTAATATGGGTATTCTCAATGACACAGCAACCTGTGATGGCATTGCAAATGAATGGGAGCCGTGCTCAAAAGAGTTGCTTGAAAGCATGGATGTGCAGGTATTTGCATTGATTACTGATGGACAATACCTCCTCCCTCAACTCGCTCCAGATGGAATATATAATCCAAATCTTGATTGATGAATCTTGTAACCATGCGCCAAAGGGTTCAACAAATTGTTGCATGTGGCAAGTAGCGATGAGACCGCTGATAGTTGTCAATTTCAAGACCTACGAGACAGCGCATGGTGTTGGTGCTGAGCAACTGGCTAGAGCAATGGAGGCGGCTGATTCAGCTACTGATTCGGCTGACTTTGTGGCCGTAGTCTCTGCTTTTGACCTTGCACCCGTTGTAGCAGCAGCCCCATCCTTGCAAGTATGGACTCAACATCTTGACCCTGTGGGTTTTGGATCTAACACTGGTTGGCTCCACCCATCAACTGCAATAGAGCGAGGGGCTAGTGGTACAATCATCAATCATGCTGAGCACAAGGTATCCCTAGAGCATGTAGAAAATCTGCTGGCACAACTTCCTGAAGGATTCCCAGTTTGCGCTTGTGCGGCAGACTTGGACGAAGCAAGAGCTCTTGCTGCCCTTTCACCCACCATGATTGCAGTAGAGCCGCCCGAATTGATTGGCGGTGATATTTCAGTTACTACTGCCGACCCTGAAATTGTTTCAGGAACGGCTGCCGTTGTGAAGTCAGTTAACCCAGATGTTCGCGTCCTGTGTGGTGCAGGAGTCAAGAATGGAGCAGATGTTGCAATGGCAATTCAATTGAACACAGAAGGAGTGCTGCTAGCAAGTGGTGTTACAAAATCCACTAAACCTGAGTTAGTATTAGCAGATTTAGTCTCTAACCTTTGAAAATCAATTCAAGATAAACGCATCATCATTGTCACTGATTTACTTTCGTGATGAAGCTCTCCAATTTCATTGAAACCATGTCTTTCATGAAATCTCATTGAGTCAATATTTGGTGGCTTAAGACTAACTTCAGCAGCAATTGGACAATTTTTTTGTTTAGCATGTGCAATGACTTCTTTGTATAATTGAGACCCAATCATACAGTTTCGATGTTTTTCAGATACAGCTATTCTGTCAACATAGAGGAACTCTTCGTACCTCTGATTGAACCAAGCATAGTTCAGACTCCCATATCTCGTCTTAGGTGGAAGGCATAGAACAAATCCAACCAATTCATTTTCTACATATGCACCTAGAGCAAGTTCTGTTAGGGTAAGTAAATCAGCAATTTCTTCCTCAGAGATTTCTCCAGTACCTGGTAGTCCTTCTTGATTAATTAGCAAAATGGATGAAATATCTTTGGTTTGAAGTCCGTGGAAATCCATTACAAAGCCTCAGATTATTTTATTATTACATACGATATTTTCAAGATTCTGCCAATTTGCCAGCACCAATTAGTAACACTAGCTTTAATCTGTGTTCTCAGGGGGGTAGACTCCACCAACTTGAGAATACCCTTCAGGAACAGTTACTCCATAGTCTACAACTACACCGACTAATTTTGAATGATTACCAATAATTGCGCCTTCTCCAATCAAACATTCAACAATTGTAGTGTTTTGCCCAATTGTCGCATTATCTAATACTGCGCAACGAACTACTTCAGCGCCTGAACTAATTTCGGTATTGTGGCCAATTGCACTATGTGATGATTCCCCACCATCAACAGTTCCTTCACCAAACCAAGAGTTGCCACGTAATCCACCAGTTGACCACCTTTGACCTGAAATGCATACCTGCATCCCTTCCAGCCATGAAGTTGGAGTCCCTGCATCTACAAAATGTCCTTGAAATGCATAACCATTCAGTAGTCCTTCTGATGCTATTGGCGTATACACATCCCGCTCCATACTATGTGGCCCATCTGGCATTCTATCGAACACTTCAGGTTCTAGAATGTAGCATCCTGCATTGATCATGTTACTGACTGCATCTTCCAATGCAGGTTTTTCTTGAAATTGGTATATTTTTCCATCTTCTCGAATGTCGCAGACCCCAAAGCGAGTCGGGTCCTCAACCTCCCACAAAGAGATGGTTGCTAAACCACCTTGTGATTTGTGAAAGTCTAGCATTTCCTGTACTGGTACACTGGATAGCAGGTCCCCGTTCATCACACAAAATGTCTCATCTCGTAGATAACCTCGGCAATTTGCAATTGCTCCTCCAGTCCCTAGTGGTTCAGTTTCTTCAACGATTGTGACTTTGTAAGGTAATTCTACAGAAGCAAAGTGAGTACGCATCTCATCAATTTTGTATCCTGCTGCAAGAATCACTTCGTCAACTAGGTCTTCAGGCAAAGCCTCGACCACTCTTTCAAGCAGAGTTTTGTCTAACATTGGAAGAAGTGGCTTTGCAACATGGTTAGTCCACGGGCGAAGTCTTGTGCCAAATCCGCCGGCTAGTACGATGACCTGCATGGCAACCCTCATTCTCCGGTTCTGCCCCCTCACTTCAAGGGATTCCCCATTAGATTGACGGGTTGCTAGTTCTATGCACGCGCGAGCAAGTGTTCAAAGACGGGCTCTAGGTGGCCGAACACGTTGAGGTCATTGGGATGAACATCCACGAATATCAAGGTAAAGCACTGTTCAAGGAAGCCGGCTTGCCAGTTCAGAATGGAGTGCACTGCAAAACTGTAGAAGAAGCGTTGGGCGCATATGACAAATTGGAGAGCCAAATTGTTGCCGTGAAAAGCCAGATTCACGCTGGTGGGCGTGGAAAAGGAAGTCTATATGACCCAACAAGTAGCGATCTAGTGATGGAAGGTGGAGTTAAAATTGCCTTCAACCGAGATGATGTGGAAACTTATGCCACCAATATATTGGGTAACCGACTTGTAACTAAGCAGACTGGTGAGGCAGGAAAAATTGTCAATAATCTCTACATTGAATCTGGTTGTGCTATTGCACACGAATATTACTTGGCAATATTAGTTGACAGAGAGGAAAAACTGCCTCTCATCATGGCATCTACCGAAGGCGGTATGGATATTGAGGAAGTCGCAGAATCTACCCCTGAAGCCATACACAAAGTGCATGTTGACATGGAAGGAGGCGTGACTGCACAGCAAGTGCAAGAATTAGCTGATGCACTCAAATTGGAAGGAAAAGCTGCTGATTCATTTGCAGAGATGATTCAAGGTCTATTCTCATTATTTGTGGAAAAAGATTGCTCGATGGTTGAAATCAACCCGCTCGTGCGCACGGAAGATGACAGAATGGTTCTGCTCGATGCCAAAGTTGGCTTTGATGAGAATGCGCTGTTCCGCCACCCTGATATCGTTGAACTACGCGACCTTTCAGAAGAAGAAAGTACAGAAATACGTGCAAAGGAAGCAGGATTATCCTACGTCAAACTCGATGGCAACATCGGCTGCCTAGTAAATGGAGCAGGGTTAGCGATGGCAACTATGGATGTCATCAAATTGTATGGTGGAGAGCCAGCCAATTTCCTCGATGTTGGTGGCGGTGCTGATGAAGAGCAAGTGAAAACTGCCTTCAGCATAATTCTAGAAGATCCTAATGTGAAAGGGATTCTAGTCAATATTTTTGGTGGAATCATGCGCTGTGATATCATTGCCAAAGGAGTGATTGCTGCTACTGAAGCACTGGGACTAGAAGACCCACTGGTCGTACGATTGGTCGGAACCAACTTCGAAGAAGGTAGACGAATTCTTGCTGCGAGTGGACTCAACATCCACACTGCTGAAACTTTGGCTGAAGGGGCCGAAAAAATCGTCAATCTCATTGGAGGTGGTGTATAATGGCAATCTGGATTGAAGAAGATGCGAAAATTCTCGTGCAGGGCATAACAGGGAACCAAGGCACATTCCACGCTTCAAAGAGTGTCGAATTTGGCTCCAACATTGTTGGTGGCGTAACACCAGGAAAGGGCGGCCAAACGGTTGACTTAGGCTCTAAAGAAGTACCTGTATGGAATAAAATGGCTGAGGCCATCGAGGCAACGGATGCTGATGCAAGTGTCATTTATGTCCCACCAAGATTTGCTGGCGCTGCAATTATTGAGGCTGCAGACGCGTTCAATGAAGTGAAGGGCGAAGGAGTAATTGTCTGTATTACAGAAGGAATTCCAACACTTGACATGGTGCGCGCTACTGCTCATGTCAGAGCTATTGAGGGAGTGAGGCTAATCGGGCCAAACTGTCCAGGAATTATCACACCCGGAGAAACCGGCGGGGCAAAGATTGGCATCATGCCGGGCCATATTCATGCAAAGGGAAGAATTGGGATTGTCTCTAAGTCTGGAACTTTGACTTACGAAGCGGTGGCTCAAACAATGAGTATTGATGAGGGCCAAACCACCTGTGTAGGAATTGGTGGCGACCCTGTGAATGGGACGGGTTTCATTGATTGTTTGTCAGCCTTTGAGGCCGACCCGCAGACAGCAGCAGTTGTCATGATTGGTGAAATTGGTGGCTCTGCTGAAGAAGAGGCGGCTGAGTGGGTTGCTGAAAACATGAGTAAGCCAGTTGTTGGCTTTGTTGCAGGAATGACCGCACCGCCAGGCAAGCGAATGGGGCACGCAGGCGCCATCATCAGTGGTGGCAAAGGGACTGCATCTGAAAAAGTAGCAGCGATGGAAGCTGCTGGAATACGCTGTGCAAACGATCCTTCTGAAATTGGAGCAGTACTGCTCAAATCACTACAAGATGCTGGACTTCGCTGATTCACAAACTAAATTTCTGTATTATTTTTGATGCGGTCCATTGATGGAGTGAACTCCTATGAGCCATGCTATGGCACTAGACGCTGCGGGCCTAATTCCAGTTATTCTAGTGTTAATGGGGGGGGCGGTATCTCCTGGCCCCAGCCTCGCCGTGGTTCTTCGCAACACCATCATTGGGGGACGAGGACGAGGGGTTGCTTGTAGCATAGGTCATGGAATTGGAATGGGTATCTATGCCTTTCTAGCAGTTAGTGGAATTGCCTTACTGAAATCTGCCGGTGTCGATTGGGCTGTAGGGCTAGAATTAGCTGGAGCCGCCTTTTTGGTTTGGATGGGCATTTCAATGTTAAGAAGTACAGAAGATGAATTCAGTGACACAGATGAACATCACGGGAGTGGGAGGAAAGGTTTTGCAGAGGGCTTCATGATTGCTTTTTTGAATCCAAAAATCTTTGTTTTCCTGACCGCTATTTTCAGTCAATTTGTAGTTGCTGGTGCCTCTCTTGAGGAACGCTTCATTCTAGCATTTATTGCCCTCATAATTGATGGTAGTTGGTACATCATTGTAGCAACAACGCTGTCGGGCACAACTCTGCTAGACAAGTTACGCAACAAAGGAAAAGTCATTGACCAAGTAGTTGGGTTAATCCTAATTGGATTTGCCGCCATGATAGGCGCTTCTCTAGTGATGTAATCATCTAGGTGGTCGGCGCTTTGGGCCACCTGGTGGGCCACCTCTTTTTGGGCCGCCTCGACTTGGTGGACCGCCCCTTTTTGGACCCCCACTACTTGGTGGGCCGCCTCTACTTGGAGGGCCTCCTCCACTTGGACCGCCCCTACTTGGCGGGCCGCCTCTACTTGGTGGACC
>Ga0208639_1000256_pt1 | contig 41692 bp, 45 predicted proteins | sample ETNtaG_33_FD_185772 | JGI IMG/M metagenome (GOLD analysis project Ga0208639, IMG submission 185772) | Marine microbial and viral communities from oxygen minimum zone, Eastern Pacific Ocean - ETNP201310SV76 (SPAdes) (version 2) | ecosystem: Environmental > Aquatic > Marine > Oceanic ...
CAGAATATTGGATTTATTTAATATTTTTATTGCTCGAAATGAGGAATCATTGAATCAAAATGGTCATATTTTAGCCATGAATTCAGCTGCTAGCAGCATAAATTCATTCTCAGCAACAGTATTTCAAATGTCTGGACTGCTGATGCTTAATCAGTCCAAAGCAGCTATTTCGAAAATGAAAGAAGTTGCTGATGCCATTGAGTTAACTAATATCTTAAAAAGCATTCATTCAAAAGTTTTGCATAATCCGTTCAAGATTTTTACAGCATGTTCTCCAGAAGCTCTCAAAGATAAATCTATGGAATTTGAAAATATTCATTATGAAGCAGAGCAAACTCTAACAAAACCAATAAATGAGCAGATAGGATGGATCACTGGGTCACAAGTATGCTATTGCGCTGAAGCATTTCAAGGCGTACCGAGAGAGCACCCTGATGCACCTGCCCTTTCTGTTTTGGCAACTGTCTTAAGGAATGGCTTCCTGCATACAGCAATTCGTGAAAAAGGAGGGGCTTATGGAGCAGGCGCTACGAATGATACTGCAACCAATACCTTTAAATTCTTTTCATACAGGGATCCAAAGTGCACAGAAACCTTTACTGCATTTAAGGATGCTATCGAATGGTCAAAAACATCAATTACTGATCAACATCTTGAAGAAGCAATCCTAGGAGTTGTATCGTCTATTGATAAACCTCTTTCGCCTGTTGGCGAAGCAAAGAATGATTTTAATTTCAATCTAGAGGATATCTCAACCAAAGAACGACTAGAAATGAGACAACGAGTTATTAATTGCTCTATTGAAGATTTGATTAGAGTAAGTGAAAAATATCTTACTAAGGATTCTAAAAAATCTATTCTTGCTGGAGAGGCCTATAGAGAAGAGGCATCTTCACTAGGCTTAACTTTAAGGGAAGTCTAGTCCTAAAAAAAGAAAAACCTTTTTTTCTTAAGTTCTTTTGCGCATCCCCAGTATTGCTCTTGATACGTATTGGATCTTGCCTGGACTCTATCTGCAACCCCAATTAACCATTGTTTTTTTCTATAGGTTTTCTTTTTAAATCCTGTGTAACCCTCATGATATGCAAGATAAAGTGATCGAGCATCTGTCGCTGAAAACCCTTGATAAAAGCCTTTGCTTGCATACCATCCCACAAAATCGGCTGAATCACTAAAATTAGTTCTCTTGGCTCTTGAATTTCCAGTCTCATCTTTATAATCTTGCCAAGTATTTTTTAAAGCCTGAGAATAGCCAACAGATGAAGATGGCCTGAGCCATGGGATGACTCCTAATAACTTTTTTCTCTCTGGCTTAATCTTAGCTTGGAAGCTTGATTCTTGATGGATAAATGCCATAAGAACATACGGAGGAAGTTTCCATCTTTTCTCTGACCTGATTGCTGCTTTATACCAACTTCTCTTTTCTTGAAAAATTTTACAAATATTATCTGGTCTTTCTGGAGGCGAGCTTACGCATGAGGAAAGAACCAATATAAATATGATTAGAAAGCTAAAAGAATTTTTTTGGATCATTTACAAAAGTATTTATATCAACAGCATCCACAATTCTAACACCAAGAGTTTTTGCTTTATCAAGTTTTGAACCAGCATTCTCACCAGCAATTAAATAATCTGTTTTTTTAGAAATTGAACTTGTAACTTTTGCACCTTCAGACATCAATAAGTTTTTAACTTCATCGCGAGACATAGGAGATATTTTTCCAGTAATCGCAATCTGTAAACCAAAAAATTTCATATCCTCATCAGAAGTTTTAATATCTGGGTTGATGATCCTCAAACATGGGAGCAATGTTTCCAATGATGCTGTATTTTCAGTATCACAAAAATAGTCTGTAATTTTTGCTGCTACTCTTGGACCTATATCAGGGACTGCAATTAAATCTTGAAAGGAAGATTTTTGTATAGCCTCCATGCTCCCAAAAACATTAGCTAAATTTCTTGCGGTTGTTTCACCAACCTCCTCAATGCCCAGGGAGAAAACCAACTTGTATAATTCAACTGATGCTGACTTATCTATAGATTTAATTAAATTATCAACTGATCTCTCTCCAAATCTTTCTAACTTCTCAAGCTCAACTCGATGTTGCTTAAGAGAATAGATATCAGCAAAATCTTTGATAAATTTTTTATCAATCAAGGCAAACAATATTTCTTGGCCGAGTCCATCAATGTCCATTGCCTTTCTTGAAACGAAATGAGTAAATTTGCCTTGAAAAATCTCAGGACAGCTGTTCCCGCCTGAGCATTTGATAAAAGGAGTGTCTAGACGTTCTTCTAATACATTAAAGTTAGCTGATTGATTTATTTCCAAAAATTTTTGCGCTTCATAATTGCTTGAAAATTTCTTTACAGATTTAGATTTACTGCTATCGATTACCGTCCATTCAGACTGATAATTCAATACTATTGCTGATCGACAACTTGGACATTTTTGTGGGGCTTTAACTGCATTTGCACGATTTTTCTTTTTTGGAATAACTCTAACCATTTTAGGGATTACATCCCCTGCCCGTTTAATTACAGCACCATCTCCCACCCTAGGATCTAATCTTTTTAGTTCATCAAGATTGTGAAGGGTGCAATTACTAACATTTACACCGCCTACATTAACTGTTTTAAGTTTTGCGACAGGAGTCAAAATTCCAGTTCTTCCAACTTGAAATTCTATATTTTCAATTTCGGTTGAGGCTTCCTCAGCAGGAAACTTATGTGCGATAGCCCATCTAGGTGACCTTGCTATTTCTCCAAGTTGTTTTTGTAAGGATAGCTCATTAACTTTAAATACAACTCCATCAATCTCAAATGGAATGTTGCCTCTAGATGATTCTATGTCCTGAAAATATTGAAGACATTCATCGACAGAGATCGCTAATTTATTTAAATTATTGACAGGCAAGCCCCATGATAAAAAAACTGAAAATATTTCTTGTAAATCAATAAATTCTTTTCCCTGACATGATCCTATACCATGGGCAAAAAAAGCTAATGGTCTTGAGCTGGTAATGGCAGGGTCTAATTGTCTCAAACTTCCAGCTGCAGCGTTTCTAGGGTTTGCAAATACTTTCTCACCATTTTTTTTTGCTTTAAGGTTTAAAGCATCAAAGTCAGGCTTTCTAATAAATACTTCGCCCCTTACCTCAAGCATGGCTGGAAAAGAATGCTCAGACTCCTTTAGTGTTAGCGGAATAGATCTAATCGTTCTGATATTAGAAGTAATGTCCTCCCCCATTACTCCATCTCCTCTTGTTACTCCTTTGATAAGAATGCCTTTCTCATAAATCAAAGAAACTGCTGCACCATCCATCTTGGGCTCACAAAAATAATCTATTTGTTTGTCTAAACCTAGATTTTTAAGAATTCTATCGTGAAAATTTTTTAAATCTTCTGCATTAAATACATTAGCGAGCGAAAGCATTTGTTGAAAATGTTTAAAAGTAGCAAAATCGTTTTCAGGTTTGATTCCAACTCTTTGTGATGGAGATTCAGGAGTAATCCAATCTGGATGCTCAGACTCAATTTGCTTTAATTCTCTAAATAACTCGTCGTATTCATGGTCAGATATTAAGGGGTCATCAAGAATATAATACTGATAATCATGAGAGCGGATTATCTTTTGGATTGAAATGTATCTCTTGCTTAACTGATTCATTATGCAGAAATATTTTTCATAGAGTTAAGATGGCTAATTTCTTGAGCTTTAGACTTTAAGTGCTCAATCATTTGCTTGCTTAAGGGTGCTCTGGATGAATTACAAATACTAGCATGTAGTTTTTCTGAAATGCTTGAAGCAGATTCAAGCATTATTTCAAACGCTTTCACAGGATCATTCGCTTGATATAAATCTAAAGCCATCAAAAGTACATGAGTCTCAGTGTCTGTTTCAAGGAGACCTGGATTTATTCCGCTCGCAATTCTAAAAACTTCCTTGCCACTTAGATCTCTATAACTAAAAAAACCATTTACATATTTTGCATCTAAATTTTTTAACAAAGTAAGGACTTGATTCATATCAAAGTTTGATTTGTCCATAGACACTAAATTTAGAATGATTAATTCTTGCTCCTGAATGAAGTCACTATCATCTTCAAATCCTAAGGTTCCTTGATCTAACTCTTCATCAAAAAACATAGATTGAGAATCATCAAAGGAGTTTTGAATCAACTTACGAGTGAAAAAAGGTCTGAAAAAAAGATACAAAATCACCAAGAAGAGAACTGCAGCTCCAGCAACTAAGATAATTTGTATATTGCTAGGCATCCTATGAAGCGGCTAACTTAAGCGCTTCTTTTACATCAACTGATACCACACGAGAAACTCCTGCCTCCTGCATGGTGACCCCCATCAAATAATCGCTTTTCTCCATGGAGATTTTATTATGAGTAATAAATATAAACTGAACTCTATCCGACATCTCCTCAACCATTGCTACAAACCTTGTAGCATTTATATCATCTAAAGGTGCATCAACTTCATCCAACATACAGAATGGAGCTGGATTTAGTTCAAATAAAGCAAAGACTAATGAAAGCGCGGTCATGGCTTTTTCTCCACCAGAGAGTTGAGAAATGGTTGCATTTTTTTTGCCAGGAGGTTGAGCAACTAGAGTGATTCCTGAATCAAACGAATCTCCATCTATTAATTGCAAAGCAGCTTTGCCTCCACCAAATAGTTTTGGAAAAATTTGCTGTATTTTTGAATTTACAGCATTAAAACTTTCATCAAACTTCATCTTAGATTCTACATCTATTTTTTTAATTGCACTTTTAAGCTTGTCCAAGGCTTCATTTAAATCTTCCAACTGAGAGTCAAGCTCATCTATACGTTTTGATTCCTCAGCAATCTCATCTGGGGCTGCTAAGTTAATGGCTCCTAAAGAAATAATAGAAGACTGAGTTGATGCCAATGACGACTCTAGATCCGAAAGATCTATTGCCTCATAATCTCCAGGATTAAGATCAGAAATTGAGATTCCAGCCTTTTTTAATGTCTCTGAAGCATTATCTAAATTAACTTCAAATGTCCTTAGATCAAGCTTTAAATTATTTAGCTTCTCTTCTAAAGAGCGAAGATCTAAAGCAGTAATAGATTTTTTATTTTCTACATCTTGAATAGACGCATCTACAACAGATTGTTTTTGGCGAATTAAATTTAATTCTGATTCTGCAATAGAACTTTTTTCAACTAGTGCAGCTAAATCGCTTTCTGCCTTTAATTTATTTTCTGTTGCTTGGCCTAATTGTTCAGAAATTTCATTCTGCCTAAGCAAATATTCATTAGTTATATTCTTAGATTGAGCTGAAGTAATTTGCAGAATACTTGCTAATAAATCTTTAAGCTCAGCTGCTTTACTAAGGATTCCAGCGGCCCTAGGACCAAAATCATTGAGGCCCTCTGAAATAGCATCTAGCAATTTCATTGCTTTTTCTTTAGGGCTTAGATTCTCTATACTGGATTCATTTTCTAAGGCTTCAGCATATCGATCTTTTGCTCTAGATAAGCCCTCTTCATAACCAAGAATCGCTTTATTGATGTTTTGAAGATTGGTTTCATATCGTGCTATTTCTGAGCCAATGGTATAAAAATTCTTTTGAGCGACTTCAAATGCAGATAATACAGAAGCATGCTCCGTCTTAATTTGATCAATAGATGCCTGATAAGTATTCACTTCTGCAGATTTAACGTTAACCTGATTACTGAGCTGAGATATTTTTGAACTTAAGGAGTCTTTTTTCGCTTTAGCACTCAAAGTATTTAAAATTGAAATTTTTAATTTGAGTTCTTTTTCTTCAACTTGGAGTTTTTTATACTTTTCTGCAGCTTTGGCTTGATTCTGCAAGCGATTAATTAATCTTTGAATTTCGTCCCTAATATCTTTAACTCTAGCGAGATTTTCCTTAGTTTTTTTAATTCTTTGCTCTGTTTCTTTTCTTCTTTCTTTGTATTTAGAAATTCCAGCTGCTTCTTCTATAAATACCCTCATGTCCTCTGGTTTGGCGCTTACTATTTTTGATACCATGCCTTGCTCAATAATGGCGTAGCTTCTTGGCCCAAGGCCAGTGCCAAGAAAAATATCCTGAACATCTTTTCGCCTACATCGTGTGTTATTCATAGAATAATGAGACTGTCCATCCCTGGTCATCATTCTTTTTATTGAAATTTCATTATATTTAGCGTATTCGCCACCTAGTTTACCCATTGAATTATCGAATAAAAGTTCGATACTGCATTGGCCAGATGGTTTTCTTAAATCTGAGCCGTTGAAAATAACATCTGACATAGACTCGCCACGTAAGTTCTTTGCAGATAGCTCCCCAAGAACCCATCGAACGGCATCAATAACATTGGATTTGCCGCACCCATTAGGACCGACAACCGCAACCATATTTGTAGGGAAAGATATCCTCGTGGGATCCACGAAACTCTTAAATCCAGCCAGTTTGATGTGTTTAAGCTGCATTAAATTTTTCCTTTACCTATTTTAAACTATTGTTCCTTTTTTAACCATTCGTTGGCATAAAAAAATAACTCATCTTGATTGTCTTGTGAGTACTTCAAATCAAGAGATTTAAAGGCTTGAAAAACCGAATTACTACATTGAGCTTGAGCTTCAACCTTGATCATTTCTTGCTGCAAAAAAGCTGAGGTAATATCAAACCCTCTCACCAAAGAATTTGATTTATCTAATCTAAAAATCCCATTAATATCTGGGGAGATAATTTCTTTAGCAGCTATATTTAAATCAGGTCCACCAGGAATAGATACAAAAAATTGCAATGACTTCAAATTGCAATTTGGAGGATTTTCCATGCTAACAAGAAGTTTTGAGCTTGCAAGATCTGGATACTTTTCATCTCTCAAGTCAGCTAAAAGGTTAAAGATTGGAACTTGAAAAGTCTCCGAAATAAATTGTGAATTCAAAATCTTAAGAATGCTCTCTGCAGAATTAAATGACCGAAGTTCTAAAGCCTTGTAAAAAACTTCCACTCCAAGCATAAAAGATTCATCTTCTGATGATGTATTTTCTAAATACTGCTCAATTAAAAAGTTATCAAACTCTTTATTGCGAGAGATAGTTTTGTAAATAGATTCTGATTGGGTAACTTGAACCCATGAGCCTATCAAAGAGTTAGGAGAGATGAAATTAAAAATAAATCCTCCAAAAATTAAGAATGAAATCAAAAACACAACAGATTTTTGATTTGATAGCGGTTGAAGCAGATAGGAGATTACTGGTAATAATAAAATTACTGAAACAGCAATAATAATTAACATTAAACTCTTCGCTTTACAAAAAATATTGACAACATCAAGGTCAGAAAAATAAATGGTCCAAACCATAAAAAATAATTAGGACCCTCAAGTGAAGGCCTATAGTCTGAAAAGTTACCAAATCTTTCTGAAACATATGTTTTGATTTCCATATCAGTTGAGCCATCAAGAACTAATTCATAAACCTTATTTTTTAAATCTCGAGAAACCGGCGCATCAGAACTCGCTATACTTCCACTCGTGCATTTTGGACATCTAATCTCTGAAATCAATGAGTAGAATCTTTTTTCCTGAAGAGAATCTTCAAATTCATATACCATCTGATTAAATACAGGCGGGGATAAAATAAAAAAAGAAAATAATATAAAAGATTTTTTAATCATCATGATCCTTGCTTAGCTTTGGTGATTAAAGGAAGAAAAATTGTTTCCCATTTTGTTTGGTTCATTTCCCCCTGAATGTGTCCTACAATCTGATTATTCACAATTAAATATGATTCAGGCGCACCAGTAACTCCTAGATCAAAAGCTAAGTCACCCCTAGGATCATATATAGAAAACAAATAAGGGTTACCGTATTTTTCTAGCCAAGCATTTGCCTTAAAATCAGAGTCTTTGTAATTTAAACCAATAATTTGAATATTTTTCTCTCCCAGCTTGGTTAAAAAAGGATGCTCAACTAGACAAGTAATGCACCAACTCGCCCATACATTGACAAGCTTGATTCCATCTAAAGACAGAGCTTTAACTGGGTCCCCATTTAAATCGTTCAATTCAAATGCTGGAAAATTTTTCGACTCGAAATTAGAAAATTTAATATCCTCATCAAGCAAAAGTACCTTAGCGAAAAAAACTAGAATAAGTATTGGAAGGATGACTATTAAAAGCCTTAGTGACTGATTCATGATGGTTTCTTTTTAAAAATTGTAAGCAAAATTCCAAACACCATTAAAGCTGCTGAGAACCAAATCCACTTTATAAAATAATTAATTTTTAATGAAAAGGTCCAACTGCCATTCTCTAGCTGGTCACCGATTGTTAAATATGTATCTTTCAGCACAGATGCGTGAATAGCGGACTCAGATGTAATCTGGCCTCTTGTAGCATATTTTCTTTTTTGAGGGTTTAAAGAAATTTCTTTTCCATCCTGTAACAATAAAACCTGAGCAGAAATTACATCATGATTTGAGGCTTTGAAAACTCGAATATCTTTAAAAGAAAAGTTTTGCACTGATTCGTTTACTGAAATAGATTGGCCGGGCGCAAGATTTAAGTTCTTCTCGTAGCTAAGAATGCTATTCATGGATACTGCAAAAAACAATAAACCCAAACCTACATGCGCAATTGCACTCCCTTTATTGATAAATTTTTTATTAATGGTCCTAAATAGATAGCTAAAGAGAATCAGTGAACCAGAAAAGATTCCTATGTAAGCAAGAATAGAAAAAATATTTGTAGCTTGCCATATAAGATATATAGATAGAAGAGATGCCATTGTTGGAGCAACCATGGTGATAAATAATGTTTTCAAAGTCATCGAGCGCTGCCATAAAGCATCAACCGAAAGCATAATAAAGATAGCAGCTATAAGGATTAATGGAGCAAAAATTGTATTGTAATATGGAGGGCCAATGCTAACTTTTTCTCCGCTGATAGATTCTATTATTAATGGGTAAGTAACTCCAAGAAAAATAGAAAAAATACTAGTAACCATAAGTATATTATTCATTGAAAGAAATGATTCCTTGGAGCCTGTGACAACTAATTTTGAAGAATTTAAAAGTGGGAGACGATATGCAAAGATTGTTAGTGCTAGCAATGTAATTAATCCTGAAAAACTTAAAAGATATAAGCCTCTCTCAGGATCATTTGCAAATGAATGCACGCTATCAATAATGCCAGATCTTACTATAAAAGCTCCAAAGAGACTTAATGCAAAAATTAAGATACCTAAAAACATGGTCCACGTTTTTAGAACATTTGATTTTGAAGATGCAAATAATGAATGGATGAATGCTGTTGCTGCAAGCCATGGCATAAGAGCAACATTTTCTACAGGATCCCAAAACCAATACCCGCCCCAGCCCAATTCATAATAGGCCCACCAACTCCCAAGAGTGATGCCAATGGTAAGAAAAATCCAAGCCATAAAAGACCAATTTTTTATATCTTGCTCCCATTGCAATTCAAAATTTCCATTTAATAAATATGCCGTAATAAAGCTAAAGGAAATTACAAACCCTGCATATCCTAAATAGAGCATTGGAGGATGAATAGCCAAAGCTGGATCTTGTAAGACTGGATTTATATCAGCTCCCTCAAGGACTCCAAATGGCAAAATTCTCTCAAAAGGGTTAGAAGTTAAGAGCAAAAATAACAAAAAGCCTAAAATAATTAGACTTAACATTAACAAGGTTAATTTTTTTAAAGGATGCTTCTTATCAAGCGAATTGATGAATAGAATGCTCCAAGCTGTTAAAAATACTATCCAAAGAAACATCGAACCCTCGTGTGCACTCCAGATTGAAGTCACCTTATAGAAAGCAGGTAATTGAGAGTTTGAGTGGCTAGCTATATAGGCTATCGAAAAATCATCACTTATGGCGAGATAGACATACATGCCAAACGAAATAAAAACTAGCCAGCAGGCTTGGTTAAAAAGCCTTGTTGAGAGTGTTAATTGATTTTGATGAATCTTGTTAAAAAAGAAGAATAGATTAAAAATCAATACAAGGCTTAATAATAAAGCAGCTGAAAGGGATAGAAAGTGTGAAATCTCACCAATCATAATTTTGCTTCATCTATAGTCAGCTCAGGAGGCATATAATTCTCATCATGTTTGGCAAAAATTTCTTCTGCTTCAAACGTTCCATTTAAAAAATGTCCAAGAATGACAACTCCACTATCCTCTTTAAATAAATCAGGTGGAACTCCCTCAAATATTACTGGAACTTCTTTTATAAAATCAGTCACTAAGAATCTAATAATTGTTCCATCTCTTTTAACTGATCCATTCTTTACCATTCCGCCTAACTTAATCCTGTATCCGGATTTAATATCTGCCTGTAGCATCTCAGATGGAGTGTAGAAGAGATCTAGCTTTGAATTTAACGAAAAAAGGATTAATGAAATTCCTCCTGCAGACAAAAAAAGAATGGTGACTAGTTTCCAGAGTCGATTCTTTCTAACTTGAAGCATTTTTTAATTTTATTTTTTTATGCTCTTCTTTAATTCTCTTTTTGGCGATTAAAAAACTTATAGCGATAATTGAAATGCCTATCAGATAAACCGACCAAACATAGATCCCATGACCGCCCATATCTAAGATTTCATTAAAATTGTTGAAAGTTGAATTAAACACGTTCTGAAACCCATTTTTTATTTTTTTCTCTACTCAATATATAAGAACGACTGCTTAAAATACCAAGAGAAATTAGTGTAAAACCAAGGCCAATTACTGAAATTAATAATGGATACAACATAGATGGATCAATTGAACTACTTCCAGAAACTGAGATTGATGCTGGTTGATGCAATGTTGACCACCAATCAACGGACTTCTTGATAAGAGGAATATTTACTACCCCAATAACCACCAATATTGACATAAGCCGGTCAGCCTTTTCTAAGTTAGAGAAAGATGCGTGCAAAGTTAAAATTCCTAGATACATAATAAATAATATTAATGTTGACGTAATTCTTGCATCCCATTGCCACCAGGTTCCCCACGTAGGAATTCCCCAAATGGATCCAGAGAATAGGCCTATAAATGTGATCATTGCTCCTATTGGCGCTGCAGACTTTATTAAATATGCTGCTAGCTTTACACGCCAAACAAGGTGCATTAAGGCGCAAACAGCCATAAAGAAATAAATCAACTCTGCAAAAATTACAGATGGCACATGAAGAAATATGATTCTATACGAATTTCCCTGGACTGCATCTTGAGGAGCAAATAATAAACCCCACGTCCAACCAAGTATTAACATAGAAACACCAGCAATTATAAAAAATGGATAAAGTTTTTCAGTAAGAATTACAAAACTTTTTGGAGAGGAGAATTTATGAATGAATGCTGTGATCACAACAAGTATTATAAACCTAAGTTGGTTAATCTATATGCGTTTTTAAGGTTGCAGAGATAATTAATGGCATGATGGCTGACATTACCAATCCGATGCCTAGCATCAAGATAATGATTGTTGAAAAGCCATCTCCATATTGAATACTTCTTATTGCGCGCCCGAGCAAGATAATGACAGGTAATGCAAGCGGTAATGAAGAGAGAACCCCCAACATAGCTCCCTTATTAATTGATAGTGCATTACCGAAAGCGAATAAATTAAATAGTAAAAGATTTGAAAGGCTGAGCAATAAAAATACTTTGGCAAAACTGCCAATCGCAACTCCATTAGCAAACGAGAATAATGCCCCAATAAAAGCAATTGGAATTCCAATTAAACAGACGTATACAAATATTTTAGAGAGAACAAGTTTGTAAAAATCTTTTTCTATTAGAAATTCTTGCTCAAGAGACCCATCCTCAAAATCCTCTTCAAACATTCCCTCTGTCGCAACAAAAGAGGTCATTAGTAAAGAGACTACAATAATCGAGAAATAAAACTTATCTAAATCATATTGAGAAATATCTATACTCAATGGAAATGCTATGAGAACAAGCACCATAATTAATAAAGGTCCCAACCAGGCCTTTAATTTATTTGATAGCTTGAAGGATTCTGATTTAATTAATCTAAGCATTATTTCTTCCCAAATGTAAAACTTTGCATTCAATCATTGGTTTAATATGAGATGTAAAAACAAGACCAACCCCCTCTGATAACTTTTCAATAAGAAAATTATTTAGCTGATCAGTTGCTACTTGGTCTAAGCCAACAAAGGGCTCATCAAGAACTATCAATTCTGAAGATTTAGCCAAAACTCTAATTAAAGCTAATTTTTTTTGTTGGCCGAAGGATAAATTTGCTGTAAGTTCATCTTGAACATGAGATAAACCAAATTTATGAAGCCATTTAAAGGCAAGGTTTAGCTCAACATCATTAAATAGTAACTCTAAATTCTGTATTGGCGTAAGATAATTTTTTATTGCATTTTTATGGCCAAGATAGGCTATTTTTAAATCTTGATTAAAAGATTCAATTGAACCTTTGGATGGTGATGTGATTCCTAAAATAATTCTAAGCAATGTACTTTTTCCAGAGCCATTGCCTCCTTTTATATGCAATCCTTCTGCAGAATTTATCTCAAAGGAAAGCTTATGAAAAAGCTTATTTTCATTTATTGAATATGTAATATTTTGAGCTGAGAAGAGCTTCATGCCATTCTAATTTAAAAGTGATTTTGCTCTTATTGTAAGGGAAGGAAGTGGATTTTGTGGATCTAATCGTAGATAAAATCTTTTAGCTAATTCAGCAAATGGATTGACCCCGCTATCACCAAGACCTCCAACTGAAAAATATAATGATTTTGAAAAAAATATTCCTTGCTCTAATTGAGGCACTTTGTTCAACAGAGTATTTAACTTTCCAATATTTTGAGCGGCTCCCTTGAATTTATTACCAAAATGATACCAACCCCAAAATTGATATTCACTTCTAGAAAAATGAACAAGCTGTGCTCTAGCATCTTTTTTTGGAAATGCTCCGGCAGGGATTATGGAAATGACTCGAGAATCTAGCTCAGCAATTTTTGAATCCAGCAATGATGGCAACTCTTCTCTAGAATGAAAGGGGCAAATCAAACACTCTACCCCATCCTCTATTTGATAAGATTTTACTCTTGAAAGCCTTTCCTTGGAGCCAATTATTATATAGCTGACCTTAGGAAAATCTTCTAACACACCTACTTATTCAGCTTTTGCTAGAGCTTGATCAATATCTGCAAGAATGTCATCGATATGCTCAAGCCCAATTGATAGTCTGATATAACCAGGGCTCACTCCACCTGAAGCCAATTCCTCTTCATTTAACTGAGAGTGAGTGGTGCTTGCAGGGTGAATCGCAAGACTCCTTGAATCACCGATATTTGCAACGTGATAAAGCATCTCTAATGAGTTAATGAACTTTTTGCCTGCCTCATGACCTCCTTTGATTTCAAACCCAAGAAGTCCTCCGCACCCATTTGATAGATATTTGTCTGCTCTTTCTTTTGGTAGGCCAGAAGATGTTCCAGGATAGGAGACTCTTTCAACCATTGAATGCTTGCTAAGGTGATCAGCAACTTTCTGTCCATTTGCTGAATGCTCTCTCATTCTTAATTGCAATGTTTCTAGACCTTGAATAAACATAAAAGCATTAAAAGGACTCATCGCTGCTCCCATGTCTCTTAGCAATGTTGTCCTTGCTTTTAAAATATAAGCTATTGGCCCCAATGCTTTAACTGCTTCAGTCCAGATAACTCCATTATAATTAGGATCAGGATTATTAAGCTTAGGCTGTCTATCAGGATTCGCTTCCCAATCAAAGTTACCGCCATCAACAATGACTCCACCAATAGAAGTACCATGACCACCAATATATTTCGTAGCAGAATGAATAATCACAGCTGCTCCATGATCGAACGGACGGCAAATTAAAGGCGCTGCAGTGCTATCTACAATCAAAGGGATCCCAAGCGGCTTTCCAAGATCTGCAACCTCTTGTAATGGAAAAACTTGAAAGCTTGGATTTGGAAGAACCTCACCATAATAAGCTCTTGTTTTATCATCTGTAGCATCTATAAAATTTTGTGGATCAGTAGGATCAACAAATCTTACCTCTATTCCCATGTCAGAAAATGGATTTTTAAATTGATTATATGTCCCTCCGTAAAGATGAGATGAAGCAACAAAATTATCACCGTGACTACATAAATTTTGAATCGCATATGCTGAAGCTGCTTGCCCTGAGGCAAGACCTAAAGCAGCAACTCCTCCTTCTAACGCAGCAATTCTTTCCTCAAATATTGCATTTGTAGGATTCATAATCCTTGAATAGATATTTCCTAGCTCGCTTAAAGCAAATAAATTTGCGGCATGATCAGTGTCATCAAATTGATAGCTAGATGTCATGTGTATCGGAACAGCTACAGAATTAGTAGTTTCGTCTTTTCTCCAACCTGCGTGCAATGCAATGGTTGCAGGATTTGTATATTTTTTTTCGGTCATTCTATTCTCCGATTAAATTTTAAAAATAAGGCTAAGCTAAAGAAGATACACGAATTGGAACCTTTTTTAGCAACATTTATATAGCGCTTGCAAGCCAGTCAAAACTGCGCTGATGTAATTATATACATATTTATAAAATAATCTCTAAAATATTATATTAGTAGTAAAACTACAAAAATAAATACTAATTTATGCTTTAAATATAGTTTTTTTAAATTTTATTGACAATTAAGATTAAATATTTTTCAATTCACTACATATTTTAATATTGGTAGTAATATGGCTAAAAAATATGTAAATTTCAGAGTCGGCGGATCTCCTTATAAGGTAACTGATGATTATTCGGTTTGGACCAATGACTTGTTAGGTAAAATTATAGCCAGTAAGACAGTAATCCAACCAGGGAAATCTACAGTGGGTCATAGGTTAAGTGATTCAGATGTTGTTTACATAATTGTTAATGGCAGAGGAATGATAGAAGTTGTAGAGTATATGAATTCAATGGAAGGTCATGGAACTGATCCAAGTGAAGGCATTGAACATCAAGATTCGTTTTCACTAACTGCAGGAGATGTCATTCTGGTCCAATCAGGTGATTTTGTAAAAGTGGTAAATGAGTCTGAGCACGATCAACTTACTTACCTAAGAGTATTTGATAGAGAGGGTTGGAGAATTTAGTTTACTTAGGCGGAATTGAATCTGCCTCTAAAATTTCAATGGCTTCATCGATTGAGTAAGTATTAGTCTCATTCTCACGCAAGTTTCTAATAGATACTGTATTGGCCGACATTTCATCTTTACCAATCACTGCCATCAATGGAACTTTAGCATTGCTATGCTCTCTTATCTTGTACCCAATTTTTTCATTTCTATTATCTAGCTCAACACGTAGATTAATAGAATCAAATTTTTCTTTCAAACTCATTGCGTAATCATTAACTTCCTCAGTAACCGTTAAAATTGATAATTGAGTTGGCGCCAACCACAATGGCAATTTACCTGAATAGTTCTCAATTAAAATGCCAATAAACCTTTCAAATGAACCAAGAATTGCTCGGTGCATCATGACAGGTTGATGTTTGGAACCATCTTCACCGATATATTCTGCCTCTAACCTATCGGGTAGATTAAAGTCTGCTTGGAAAGTTCCGCACTGCCATTCACGCCCAATTGCATCCGTTAATACAAAATCTAGTTTTGGGCCATAAAAAGCTCCCTCTCCTGCTTCAACGGTATAAGGGATATCAAGCTTTTTAATTGCAGACTCTAATGCGGCTTCTGCCTTGTCCCAAACCTCATCTGGTCCCACTCTTGTTTCAGGTCTAGTGGAAAATTTGATATCGAAAGATTTAAAACCAAGCTCAGTATAGATTTCAGATAACAAAGAAATAAAATCTGCAGTTTCGCTTTCTATTTGATCTTCTGTACAAAAAATATGGCCGTCATCTTGTGTAAACCCCCGCACTCTCATTAGACCATGCATGGTACCTGAAGCTTCATACCTGTGACATGATCCAAATTCTGCAAGTCTAACTGGAAGGTCTCTATAAGATTTAAGACCTTGGTTGTAGACCTGTACATGGCAAGGACAGTTCATAGGCTTAAGGGCATTAACTCTCTTTTCATTGGCATGTTCTTCATCAACTTCTGTAATAAACATATTTTCACGATACTTGTCCCAATGACCTGACGCTTCCCAAAGCTTGCGATCGACAACCAAAGGAGTATTAATTTCTTGATAGCCATTAACAATTTGCTTATTGCGTATATAGTTTTGCAAAGCTACATATATAGACCAACCTTTTGAATGCCAAAAAACCATTCCAGGAGCTTCTTCTTGCAAATGAAACAAATCCATTTCTTTCGCTAGCTTGCGATGATCTCGCTTTTCAGCTTCATCCAAAAGAGTTAAATATTTCTTAAGATCTTTCTCATTTTTCCATGCTGTGCCATAAATACGCGACAGCATTTCATTGTTTGAATCTCCCTTCCAGTAGGCGCCTGCAATCTTAGTGAGTTTAAAAGCTCCAACTTTATCTAAACTTGGTAAATGAGGGCCTCGACATAAATCTATAAAGTCTGAATCACCTTGATTGTATAGTTGGAAATCGTCCTCTTGCTCAGAATCCTCAATAATCTTTACTTTATAATCTTCATTCAAATCTTTAAAATTCTTGATTGCTTCTTTCTTTGGATGGATTGTTTTAGTGATGTCAGATTTTGAAGCAACAATTTTTTCCATTTCCTTTTCAATTTTTGGGAGATCATCAATAGAGACTCTTTCATCAGATAAAAAGTCATAGTAAAAACCATTTTCAATGGTGGGTCCTATTGCTAACTTAGCTTTTGGATATAGATTTTTAATTGCACGAGCTAGAACCTGCGCAGCAACTGTGTGACGCATGATTTCTAACCCCTCATCTGAATCAATGGTGTAAATAGAAATATCAGCATCCTTGTTAACGGTATCGCTTAAATCTCTTTGCTCACCATTTACACTATATGCAATCGCAGCTTTGGCCAGCCCAGCACCTATCATGGTTGCAATTTCAAGACCACTTACACCAACAGGGGCTTGCTTCTGAGATCCATCAGGAAGTGTAATTGTGATTTCTTTACTCATGGTAATAGTCCTTGAGCCCTATTCTAATATTTTTAACTCCAAAGGTATATTTTCAAACTAACTTTCTATTAAGCACTCTTTAACTTAACATTAAGAAAGTTTTTTTAATTTTTATTATTTAGGAGTTCATTATGGCAGTAAGTGTTTTACTTAGCGGAACCTTGAAGGATGGTTTGGTTAGTCAATTTACAGAAATTTGTACAGAGGCTTTTCATGTCACGCGTGCATATGATGGGTGTCAAAATATCAATCTCACATTAAATGTTGAAGATCCGCACAAGTATGTTTTAACAGAAGTCTGGGATTCAAAAGAACATTATGAAAAATATTTAGCCTTTAGGACAGAAGATGGAACTGTTGGCGCAATCACCGAGATGTGTGTTGATGGCCCAAATATAGATATTTTTGATATAACGGACGCTTAACAATAGCCTTCTTAGTTAAACGGATATAACAACTCCCTCCTAAGGAGTAGTTCTAGGTTCGATTCCTGGAGAGGGCACCAAAATTTAAGAGACTTAAAATGCTAAAAAAAATACTAGGACTTCTTGCAATCATCCTGTTGATTTTGATCTTTATGAACAAAGATCTTTATACTCGGGTTACGATTGTCGGCACCCTTTTTTCAGGAGAAGAACAGTATGAAAATTTAAACAGGTTCTACACATTCATCGATTCATCAACTTTGACACCCTCTCCTACTCCTATAAATTTTAAATCCAGCATACCTATACCTCCGCCAATCAGCTTTACTTTTAATAATGCAGAAGTTAAAACCGAGGATTTTCTCCAACGCACAGATACTAGTGCCTTATTAGTTCTTAAAAATGGGGAAATTCAATTTGAAAAATACTGGTTAACTGGCGGGGAAACTGTTCAATGGATGTCCATGTCAGTTGCAAAAAGCTTTATTTCTGCTCTAGTTGGTATAGCGATAAGAGATGGTCACATCAATAATATAGAAGAGGAAATTTCAGATTATGTTCATGAGTTAAAAAACTCACCATATAATGGTGTGCGCATAAAAGATGTATTGCAAATGTCTTCGGGCGCATCATGGGATGAGGATTATAGTGATCCTGAATCAGATATTAATCGTTGGGCTAAAATATTTGCCTTAGGCGGCTCATTCGATGAATTTATCCAAACCTTGAGCAATGACTTCCAGCCAGGAACAAGGAATCATTATAATTCCATGGATACTCAAGCCCTTGGTATGTTGATAAATCGTGCTACAGGGCAATCAATTACCAATTACATGACTGAAATGCTCTGGCATCCAATGGGTGCAGTTAATGAGGGTTATTGGTTGCTTGATTCTGAAGGTATGGAAATGGCATTTGCTGGATTAAATGCAACGGCTAGAGATTATGCAAAGCTTGGAGAACTTTATCGTTTAGGTGGTAAGTTAAATGGTAAACAAATTGTGCCTCGATCTTGGATCCAAGCATCAATTACTCCAGACGGACCACATTTACTTCCAGGTGATAACCCACTCTCTGACTACCCATTAGGATATGGCTATCAATGGTGGGTGCTTGATGGTAATGAAGGTGAATTCTCAGCAATTGGAGTTTACAACCAATTAATTTATGTTGCCCCAGAATCAAATATGGTAATAGTGAAATTATCTGCTAACAGTGCATATGGCACAGCAGAGGATGAGGATATGGCAAGTGAATTAGAAACAATAGAATTTTTTAGGGCTATTGCAAATAAAGGAAGTAAGAAGTGAAAAACTAGGTAAGGGTTTCTTTTGCTATATTCATTTTATTTTTTATCTTCTTCTAAGAAAAAGATAACTGAATGATCTTTTTCTTCAAGACAAATTTCTAGATTTTTATATGCACCTAATTCCGAGACTGCATCTGCAGAAGCATAAGTTGTCCAGCCTACAGCTGTTATTATAGCCACACCGGGTATTAAAAGTGACGCAACAAAACCTCCGGTTGTAGCTAAATCAATTAAAGCCAATAATCCGACGCCCCCAGAGACGCCTCCAACAACTTTCATTGGTACTTTTATGCGTCTAGCTTTACCTTCAACTTCTGCCAAGCACATGTATATGTCGTCGTTAATTAACTCTATAGATTTACTAGGTTCAATTAATACATATGCTGGAGTTCCCTCAATATGTATAAACTTATTCTTTTCTGGAACAGAATTCACAGTATTTACAGCACAAGAGGATGTTAATAATAGCAGTCCTGCAAAAACAAAAATCTCTTTCATTCGGAATAAAGATTTTTTATTGGATTACCATCTTTAATATTTTGAATATTTTCAGCAAATAAATTAAAAGCTCTGGGTATTGATAACAATGAATGAGCTGAATCATGTCCTGAAATAAAGCAATTCGTTGCTGTCCAGAGTGATGAAGAGTTCTCAAGAGGTTCGACCTTAGTGGTGTCTAATGCCGCTGCTGCAATTTCTTTATTATTTAGTGCTTCAGCAAGATCTTGCTCATTAATAGCGCTCCCTCTTCCAACATTGATCAACATTGCTGAATTATTGAGTTGCTTAAGAACATCCTTATTAATAATCTCTCTTGTTTGGATGCTATCAGGAAGAGTAAGAACTAAATAATCTGTTAGAGGGAGTATTTGCTCAAAATAGTCCACTCCTAAAACTTCATCTGCATAATCATCATCAGTTGGATTTCGTCTTATTCCAGTGACCCTCATCCCAAAAGCCTTGCCAAGTTTTGCTACCTCTCTTCCTATTCCACCATAGCCAAGAATCACTAAGTTTTTATGAGTAAGTTCGCCATCGCCACCAAGAGGAGTCCAGTTTTTAGATTGTTGCAGTTCAATGTGCTGATCAATTCTTTTATTCCACCTTAAAATTTGCGATAGAACATAATGAGAAATTGGAATTGCATAAATACTACTAGAATTTGCAACTAATATATTTTTTTCTTTTAAAATTCCTTGAAGTATTGGAGCATCCATTCCGGCAAAACCACTCTGAATAAATCTCATACGTTTAGATAAATCTAACAAAGAATCATAAATTTCTGGATGATCTCTTGCGGCAAATAAAAATTGATAGGACATAAAAAAAGCATCTGAATCAGGAACACTGTCCCATGAAGGGTTTGATGAATCCTCGGGATTTATAGAAAAGATTTCCATAGAGGGATCAAGAGATAAAAGTTTTGATCGATAAAATTTATTTGTATCCTCTGAAATTACAACTTTCAAGAAACTTCCTTTAAAAGATATTTCATTACTTTTCCGGCAGCATTTGTAGGCAATTCTTCTACAAATACTATTTCTCGCGGGACTTTATAATTAGCCATATTTTCTTTGGACCATTGAACTAGAGAATCTAGTTCTAGACTTTGATTTGGTTTCAAGATAACAAAAGCTTTAGCAACCTCTCCCATTCTTTCGTCTTCAATACCTATTACTGCTGCTTGAGAGATTGCCGGATGATCACACAGAATATTTTCTATTTCCGCTGGGTATGCATTAAACCCACCAACGATAAACATGTCTTTGCTTCTATCAGTAATTTTAATGTATCCATTCTCATCAAGAATTCCTATATCGCCAGTATGCAACCAGCCTTCAGTATCAATTGCTTCCTTGGTGGCTTCAGGGTTATTAAAATATCCTTGTGTGATGTTATAGCCTCTTACTAAAATCTCACCGGGCTCGCCTGCTGACACCTCCTCATTATCTTGATTAATACATTTCACCTCAACATCAGCAATGGCACAACCTGAGGTTGTCGCAATAGTTTCATAATCATCATTAGGGGAGCACATTGTTACAACTCCTGTGCTTTCAGTTAAACCATAAGCAGTAATAATTACTTCAAAGCCAAGTCGTTCTTTCATATCTCGAATTAACTGAACTGGAATTGAAGCAGCTCCGGTAACTCCTAATCTAAGAGATGAAATATCAAATTGCTTTAATTTTGAGCTGGTTAAAATGGACTGATATAAAGTAGGTGGACCAGGCAACATCGAGATCTTATGCTGATCGATTGTTTCAATTATCTTATCAGCATCAAATACTGGACTAGGATAAATTATTGCACCTCGCATAATAGATGCTAACCACCCAGCCTTATAACCAAAAGTATGAAAAAAAGGATTGACTACTAAATATCTATCATCATGATTTAGTCCTACATACCTAGACCAATATTCAAAAACTTTTATATTTTGCTCATGAGTTGTCATGACACCTTTTGGTTTTCCAGTAGTTCCAGAAGTAAAAATTATGTCAGCTATATCAGAGGGGCTGATTTCTGGCAATGGGTGCTCTTTCTTTTGCAGCAAAGAGTTAAAGGGAAGTTGATCTTCTTGTGCCAATACATCATCAAGCACAATTTTAGTTTTAAGATATGGTAGATCTTCCCCTTTAATAAGAGAAAAATAATCTATATTTAGAAATTCTCTTACGCTAAAAATTATTTTAGCTTCGGAGTTATTTAAAATGTATGCTGCTTCCTTCCCTTTCATCCTGGTGTTGATAGGCACTAAAACACCCGCAGCTTTGTGTATTCCAATGGCTGCTAAAACCCACTCGTTCATATTGGGCGCCCAAATAGCAACCCTGTCTCCTTTTGCTAAACCTAATGAAACTAAATTAGATGCAATGATTGAAGAGAATTCATCAACCTGAGAATATGAAAAAGAGTTTTGATCACTAATAAGAGCAAGCTTATCTCCAAATTTCTTTGCTTGAGAATTAACTAGCGAGGGTATGGTAAAAGAATGGATATCCATCTTACAGAATTTTTTATTTTGGAAATACTAAAATTCTCTCATTTCCATATCTAGGCCTTTGGGCACTTCAGCTCTATTAACCAAAAATTGTCCGTACCACTTCCTCAATTTATGCAATGGACCATCTCCATCACATACCACCGGGTCAGGAATATAGATTTTGTTTTCCCAAATAGCTACATCTTGACCAAATGCAAAATTGTTTGCATCTATATAGCCTTGAACAAAAACATCTTCCTCTTCTTGGGACATTCCAGGAACTTTTTTTACCATTACACCAAAATTAATTATAAAAGATGTCAAAGTTAAAGGGATGTGACTTACCAAAAGCCTGCTTTCAACTTTTGCGCCATCATGAACAGCACTCATATAAGTTGTCATATATGCAGGGCCTTCATATTTAGCATGTGAGAAAAGATCACGCCCAAGTATTGGGCTATCTGCAGTCATTTCTTGAGTATAAGTATGATCCTTAGCTTCATTCCAAAAGTCTTCAAACGGGGCTTGGTGAACTGGACCAAAATGCCCTTTATCAGCCATATTATCAATTAATTCTCTACAATTATTTTTAACAACATAACTTGCCATGCCGTAATCTGACCATTCATCAGAATAACAAGCATCTATTTTATTAGGTAAATAGTCTGGTTCTTGTTTTTCTATATCATGCCAAACTAAAACCATCTGATTGCGCTCTAAAATTGGCCACGGTTTATCTTTACCTAGATCGATCTCTATTGAATTATCTTCAAGTCTTTTAACATGAATTTTTCTGTTAAAACCATAGACTGTTTTAGTCTCCCCTTGAATAAAATCACGCTGATGGCCCAATACAAACCATCCTCTAGGAAATCTATCTGGCAAATCATTCATTATTTTCTCCTAAAACTAATTAAACTTTTGCCCCTCTGGGTCAGCAGGACTTGCATTCTTATCATACCAAACATATACAATTCCTTCACTTTCTTTAACGTCCCATGATCTAGTTATAGCTTTGGAAGGTATCCTTTTTGAATATGGTATTTCATCGCATATACCTTCACCAGACCAACTCCATGAATGAAATGGACATCTAATGGTGTTACCGTGCACCTCTCCACACGAAAGAGCTGCCCCCATATGTTTACAATATAAATCCAAAGCTCGAAGCATCGAATCCTCTCCTCTCCAAATTACAATCTGAGTAGGAAAATCCTCCACCTGTATTGCTTCCTTTAAATTAATCTGATCACTATCAGCTACCTTATACCAACCAGATGGCAAATCACTTAAACTAGGATCTATTTGCTCTGGAAGCTCAGGCGCGATTAACTCTTTATCGGTCAAAAATTCCCCCTAAAATAAAAACTAATTTTTACTATTATATATATCGCTTAATTAATCAACGAGTATCAAGTAAAAAAATTTTGTCAACATTCGTTACAAGATATAATTTTTTATAAGAAAGATGAGGCTATTTCCTCTGCTAATTTTAACTGATTAATGTCTTTTGAAGTAGGAACTAATATGACATCACTTGCTCCTATTGTCTTAATTTCCTCTAAAAAAAATTTAAGATCCCTTTCATTGCCTGCTAATCCAGCTTTGCTTGATAGATCTTTTGCTAAATCTGGTCCCATCCAAGCTAAATACCTTTGTAAATGCATTTCAATATCTTCACGCCCCTTATCACCCAACCCGAACCAAAAACTAGTAATAAGTCTTGGTGTCTTGCCTTTAGACTCATGAGCGTTTCTTACTCGCTTAAAAGAGTCGTCTATTTCCTTAATATCAGCATTAAAAGAAAATCCTGCTAAACCACTAGAAAAATCAACTGACATTTCCATTGCTTTAGGGCCAACAGCGCCAGCAAGAATTTCTGGACCATTTGTTGAAAAAGTTTTTGGGCCCAATGACACTTCATAGCTATTGTTCCAAATTGACTGCATTATTTTGACCTTCTCAGATAATTTACTCCAACGTCTTTCTGACCAATTTGCACCTATTGATTTGTAATCTTCTTCTCTTCCACCAACCCCGACTCCTAAAGTAAACCTACCTTCGGACAACATATCTATAGTTGCGAATTGTTTTGCACTTAATACAGGGTCATGCATTGTTAAAACTGAAATGGTTGCAATAATCTCTACTCTGTTTGTCCAGGCTGCAACAGCGCTTAATGTAGAAATAAATTCAGGGTTAGGAAATAAAATCCTTTCTCCAAGCGCTATGTGGGACCAAGGCCCAGCATCTATTGATTTCGTCCAGTTTTCTAAGTCTTTCCTTGAAAGCCCTGGTTCCATGACCGGTAAGGTCATGCCAATTTTCATGATTTAGATTTTTCTTTTATCAGATCTAAAGCTACATCAACAATCATGTCCTCTTGACCACCAACCATTTTTCTTTTTCCCAGTTCGACAAGAATCTCCCTGGTATCAAGATTATAAGTTTCAGCAGCAGATTCTGCATGCCTTAAAAAAGATGAATAAACTCCAGCATAGCCCAATGTTAAAGTTTCTCTGTCTACTCGAACTGGCCTATCTTGAAGCGGCCTAACCAACTCTTCAGCAGCATCCATTAATTTAAATAGATTTGTGCCATGCTTCCACCCCAGCCTATCAATTGCAGCGATAAAAACTTCAAGCGGTGCATTTCCTGCGCCTGCACCCATCCCAGCAAGACTTGCATCCACTCTATTTGCTCCATTTTCGACGGCGACAATAGAATTAGCTACACCTAACGATAAATTATGATGCGCATGCATGCCTGTTTGGGTTTCTGAATCCAAGATATCTTTAAATGCTTTAAACCTATCTGCAACATCTTCCATGCTCAATGCACCACCAGAATCGACCACATATACACATTCAGCTCCATAGGACTCCATTAATTTTGCTTGTTCGGCTAAGTTTGATGGTGAAGTCATATGTGACATCATTAAAAATCCAATCGTATCCATCCCTAATTCTCTTGCAAACTCTATATGCTGTTTTGAGACATCTGCCTCAGTACAATGAGTAGCAACTCTCACTGACCTAACTCCAAGATCCCATGCCCATTTGAGATCTTCCTTTATTGCAATGCCAGGTAAAATTAAAGTGGTCAACTTGGCATAATTTAAGTTTTCTGCAACTGCTCCAATCCACTCTTTATCGGTATGAGCTCCAAAACCATAATTAAAAGAAGACCCTGACAAGCCGTCTCCATGAGCTACTTCAATAGCATCAACTTTAGCTTCATCCAATGCTTTAGCAATTTCAATGACATGATCCAATCCATATTGATGCCTAATTGCATGCATTCCATCTCTCAGGGTTACATCTTGTATGTATAGCTTTTTCATGAATTTAATTTAATTAACTCTTGTGCGGTTCCCATAGCGGCAGAAGTCATAATATCCAAGTTTCCGGCATAAGTCGGCAGATAATGTCCCGCTCCCTCAACTTCAAGAAAAATTGATGCTTTCAAACCTTCAAACTCACCATAACCAGGAATTAAACATGGGTTATTGGAACCAAACCTTTCAAATTGAACTTCTTGCTTCAAGCGATACCCAGGCACATAAGATTGAACACGTTCTACCATTGCCTCAATACTTTCTTTTACTAACTGTTGATCAACAGCATCACATAAAGTAAAAACAGTGTTTCTCATTAAAAGCGGAGGTTCAGCAGGGTTTAATACTATGATTGCTTTAGCTCTGTCAGCCCCCCCAACTTTTTCAAGTCCTAGCTTTGTTGTTTGGGTAAATTCATCTATGTTAGCTCTTGTTCCCGGGCCAGCTGACTTTGAAGAAACAGATGCAACTATCTCAGCATACTTAACACTAGAAACTTGATTGACTGCTGCAACCATTGGGATAGTGGCTTGGCCACCACATGTGACCATATTCACATTCTTTTCTTTCAAATGTTCGGTTAAATTTACAACTGGGACACAATAAGGGCCTATTGCAGCTGGGGTAAGATCTATCATTTGCTTGCCATCTTTTACAATTAAATCATTATGATTCTTATGGGCGCCAGCAGATGTGGCATCAAAAAATATTTCAGTATCTTGATACTCTTCCATTTCCATAAACCCATGCAAACCAGAAGCTGAGATTGAAATATTATGGGACTTTGCCATTGCCAAACCTTCAGACTCTGGATCAATTCCAATCACCCCGTTTAAAGCTAAAGACTCAGATGTATTTATAATTTTTAACATAAGATCTGTTCCAATATTTCCAGATCCAATAATTGCACATTTTACTTTACTCATAATTAGACGAAATTTATCTCGCAAGTCCCAACACCTTTAAGTTCCATTGAAAATTTATCGCCAGTTTTAGCTGGCTCAAGTGGAACCAATGAACCAGACAATATAAATTCCCCTTTCAATAAAGGGATTTCATATTCACCCAGGGTATTGGCTAGCCAAGCAACAGCTTCTGCAGGGTGACCCTGAACAGCAGAACCAAAACCAGATGACAAAAACTCTCCATTTTTATTCACCACCACCTCTAACTCATCCATTGAAAACTTATCAGGAGGACATGATCCCTCGCCTAAAACAAAAATCCCACATGATGCATTATCTGCAATAGTATCCTGAATTTTAATCTTCCAATTATCAATTCTAGAATCAACAATTTCGAAACAAGGAACGATTTTTTCAGTTGCTGAAATAACATCCTCCTTGGTTATCCCGGGGCCTTGAACATCTTCCTTCAAAATAAAAGCAATTTCCGCTTCAGCTCTTGGCTGAATTAAAGAATTTTCTATTGAAAAATCAGAGCTATTTTTTAAATACATTTTATTTGTTAAAAACCCAAAGTCTGGCTGATTCACACCAAGCATTTCCTGGACTACTGGACTTGTAACACCAATTTTTTTACCAATTACTGTTTCGCCTTCAGCTTCTCTTAAAGAAAGAAATTTTTTAGATATTTGGTATGCATCATTAATATCCATTTCGGGGTATTTGTCAGTTAATGGTTGAATTGTTTTCTGATCTCTTAGTGCTGCAAATAATTCAGATGCAATATCATTTATAGTATTAAGGTTCATATCCTAAGAATTTAAAAAATTGATGCAGGCATTATTAAATACTTGCTCTTGCTCGATCATAACCCAATGCCCACATTGACTAAATAACATAATCTGTGCATTTGGGCAGCCATCTCCTATTTTCATTGCGCCTGATATCGGTATGAATTGATCATTCATACCCCAAAAAGCTAGAACCGGCTGAGTAATTGATGGAAGTTCTGATTCCATATTTGGAATATCCATCGTAGCCATTACCTGAGTGTTCATAAGAGGCAAAATTTCCATTCTCTCATCAACCATCTCCTTGCTAATAATTGATTTATCATAAGGAAAAAGTTCGAGTAATCCTTCTATTTTTTCTTGATCCATATTTCCACCAAGAAAATCTGAAAGGAGTTTTTTGATGCCTGGCATTGAATCGTAAACCTCTCGGTTCTCAACACCTCCTGGCGCCATTAAAATTAATTTTTGAACTCTAGTTCGATGCTTTAAACCTAGCCCTATAGATAATGCTCCTCCTAAACTATTGCCAATAAGAGAAAACTTATCAATCTCCAATGCGTCAAGTAATTCAATTAATTTTTTATTGAAATATTCTAATGAGTATATTTCGTCTTCAGGCTTACTTGAAAAGCCATATCCTGGAAGATCTGGCAAAATCACTCTAAAGCCAGCATCCTTCAATGCGATAAAATTATTTTTAAAATTTGTATAAGCTGAAGCACCTGTCCCGCTGCCATGCAAGAAAACAACGACTTCTCCATCACCTTCATCGTAATAGTGAAAACGAAAATTATCGGCTACATCAAGATACTTGCCTTCAGGAATCATAAAGCTAAATTCTTGTCAGCGTTATAGGCAAACCATCAACTGGACGAGGAAGATGAACATGTTGAAACACAGGATCATAATCATTTCTTAAATTAATTTTGTAATTTTTTAACAGCCTGAATAAATACAATTTTGCATTCATCATTGCAAAATGCATTCCAATACATTTATGTGCTCCGCCGCCAAATGGAATATAACTAAAACCGTGTCTCTTATGCTCTGCTCTTTCTGGTGAAAATCTCATAGGATCGAAAGTGTAAGGGTTATCCCACCACTCCTCCATTCTATGAGTAAAAGGTGGGCTTATCATAACTACTGTATTAGCCGGAATATCATATCCTGCGACAGTCACATCTCTGGTGGTTCGTCTATTCAAAATCATGACGGATGGATAAAATCTTAATGTTTCTTGGAAAACGTATTCCGTTAGAAGCATTTCAGACATATCATCAAAAGTTGGCATCTCATTATTTACCTTAAAAATCTCATTTCTTACTTTTTCTTGCCACTCTGGATTCTTACCTAAATAGTAAAGAATATTGGTTAAGGCACTCGTAGTGGTATCAAATGCTGCAAATAGTAAAAAAGCAATATGGCCATCAATATCCACATCATCCAAGTATTTATCATCCTCATCTTTAACGTTGCAATATCTTGTGAACATATCTTGCGCATCGCTACCTCTTCTTTCAGGTATTTTCGATATTAAAAACTGTCTGAGTTCTTCTCTTGCCTTAAGCGATTTTCTAAACTGCAACAATGGAAGATCATAAGGTAATGGAGTAATTAAGCCCGCATTAATTTCAGAAAAGAGATAATTTAATCTTTGAGCTTCAGGGCTTAATTCATCCAAACCAATAAATATATTCGTAGCAACATCCATTAAAGTTTTTTGGATCGTATCATAAAAGATAAACTCTTCATTTATAGGAAGCTCTTGAATACGCCTTTCTTGAATAGGGATTAGCATATCAACATATGACTTAAGCGCATCATTCTTAAATGCTGGTTGAGACCCTCTTCTTGTTCTCTTATGCTTTTTATCATCTCTTGTTAACATTCCCTCAGGATAAAGATGTCCCAAAGAATTTGCGTAACCGCCAGCGGCACTAAAATTTTCCTTGGGATCAAACAATACCGCTTCATTAAATTCTGGACCTAAGCACATCAAAACTCTTTGATTTCTAACCATATCAAGTCTAGATACTGGTCCAAATCTTTCATAATGCTGATTGCACAGGGCTAAAGTATCTTTAACAAATTCAATAGTTTTTCCAAGAAAAGGCAATCCGTATTCACCTGGAAACATAGACAAGTCTCTATTGTCCGGAGCTAAATTACTAATTGGTACCATACTTTATTCTTTTCTTTTCATTATGAATTCTTTTTAAGCAATTTCCACCAATAATTTGGGAAAAATCTTCTAATTCTTGTTGCATATAGAGCATCGGGAGTGGGATAACAAATTATTTTATCAGTTAAAATATCTCTTTCAATTGCACTTACAACTTCTTCAGGGTCGTTTAATTTACCTCCCATAACAGATTTTCTAATTGATTCTGGTGCATCTGTTTCATCTACAAATCTCATTAATGGAGTATCAGTAACAGCAGGACAAACAAGCAATACTCTGATATTGGTATCCTCAAGTTCTTTAGCTAGTATTTCTCCATACATGTTCACAGCAGCCTTTGAAGCACTATATGCAGACATATTCTCAACTGGGCAGGTGCCAGCAATTGATCCAAACAAAATAATTTGACCTGCATCTTTTTCTACCATTGCTGGTAAAATATTTGCAACAATATTAACCGTTCCTTCGTAATTAATTCTCATTAACTGATTAATAGATTCTGCTGAAAGGTCAGCAATTTTACCAAAAGGCATAATTGCTCCGGCATTGGTAACTCTATCAATAGAGCCTACCTCTGATTGTACTTGCTGTACCATACTCTTAACTGCATTTGAATCAGATAGATCACACGGAAATACAGAAATATTATTTGATTCCTGTTTGAGCTCGTTCAGTCCTTCTGCATTAACATCCACAGCAGCAACATGCACACCATCTGCAGCTAATCTTTTTGCAGAAATTCTTCCCATACCGCTTGCAGCCCCTGTAACTAATGCGACTTTCATTTCTTTCATGATTTACCCTCTTGTAAATTTCATTTTTTCTTAAATTATTTTATACCTACTAGTTGGAATTACCTCTATCTTTTGAAAATCAATAAATTTCTCACAACTATCCATCATAATCTGAGCATTCTTTGTAAGTAACTCAGGATTATTTCCAGCAGCATAAAAAACTTGAGGATCTGTCATGGCCTCTGAGGGGAAACACTCTTCAATTATTGCAACAAAACTTGGGGAGCCTTTTTGTAAAGGACGAACTATTGTGTTTTGTATATAAATAAAATTAGATTGTGTGTGAATAGCAATTTTGGTGTGATGATTTGTCCAATGATCAAACCAATCAAATTCGGTCATGTTTGCAGGTTTTTCTAAAAAAACAATTTGTGAAAATCCTTCTGCTCTAGAACCTAAAGGACTTTTTTTTTCATTTTCAAGAATGATAGATTCACTCACAACGAATCCTTCAATTTTTTTTGCAATCTTATCTAACTGAAGGTCTATCTCATCGCTAGCAAAATAACTCCTTACTTTGATAAATATTATTGCATTTGGTGATGGAGAATAATTTGATTGAACTAAATTACTTGCTGATGCAACATCGGCATCCGCTATATTGATTTGTAATTCTGAAACTAGTTCACTGATATTTTTAGCTAAGTTTGAAAGAAGTTTATTTTTAAAAATTTCCAAGCTATCAGAATCTTTTTTCCAAAGCTGATAGGCAATTTTTTCCATTTATGCTCTTTGAGATGATGCTGAAATAACTTCACCAGTCATATATGAAGAAAGGTCCGATGCGAGAAACAAAATAATATTTGCTATCTCCCATGATTCAGCCCCTCTTCCAAAAGCTTCTTTTGATTCAAGTTCAGCTATTAACTCATCAGAGCTAGTTTTTGATAAATGCGGGTTAAGAGCAAGACTTGGAGCTACGGCATTAATTCTAATACCATGCTCAACGGTCTCCAAAGCAACGCACCGGGTTAACGCCATGACTCCAGCTTTTGCAGCTGCATAATGAGATTGACCTGCTTGTGCCCTCCAACCCAATACAGATGCATTGTTCACAATGACTCCCTGACTGTCTTTAAGTATTGGGATAGCTGCCCTCATAATTTTCATTGCACCATTGAGAGTAACGTCCATCACTAGATTCCAATCATCATTAGTCATATTTTCCATCAAGGACTCTCCTCCAAGACCAGCGTTATTAATAACGCCATCAAGATTAGAGTAATGAGAAAGAGCCTCCTTAAACATTGCATCAATCTCTAAATCATCAGTAACATTACAAAGACAACCATGAACTTCACCCATATTTAGATTGCGTAAGTTATCTATTGCTTGATCTAACCTTCCTTGATGAACATCAGAAATATAAATGTTTGCCCCTTCTTCAATAAATCTCTTAGCAGTTGAAAAACCAATCCCAGAACCAGCTGCAGCAGTTACTAGGATATTTTTATCTTTAAAAAGATTTCTTCCTTCTGGATATTTTGGATTCATAAGATTGTTCATAAGCAATTCTCCAAGATTGTCACATTTGCCTGGCCTCCACCCTCACACATTGTTTGTAAACCATATCGAATATTATCTCTTTTCATATTATGAAGCATAGTGGTCATTAATCTTGCGCCAGTAGCTCCAAGTGGGTGCCCAAGAGCAATAGCCCCTCCATTAACGTTGATTTGATTCATTGGATATTCCATCTCTTTTTGCCAAGCCATCGCCACTGATGCAAAAGCTTCATTTATCTCAACAAGACCAATATCATTTAATTTAATCCCTGATTTTTTAACGGCATACTCTGTAGCAGGCATTGGAGCTGTTAGCATCCAAATTGGGTCATCAGCTCTCACGCTTATATGAGCTATGCGAGCTAAAGGAGTAAGATTATGTTCTTTAAGCATTTTTTCTGAAACTATTAAAATTGCAGAGGATGCATCGGCATTCTGTGAAGAAATTGCAGCTGTTATATCATGCCCATCAATCAAAGGATTCAAAGAAGCCATTTTTTCTAATGATGTTTCTGCTCTTGGAGTCTCATCTTTCTTGAAATCTCCAATAGAAACAATTTCATCTTCAAACAAACCATTCTCAATTGCATGTAAAGCTTTTTGATGGCTTTGAAAAGCATATTTCTCCATTTCTAATCTAGAAATCTTCCATTTTTCTGCAATCATTTGAGCAGAATTAAATTGACTAACTTCTTTTTTACCATAACGATTAACCCAGCCAGTTGATCCAGAAAATGGGTCTTCAAAACCTAATGCTTGGCCAGCTAACATTGCATATGAAATAGGTATCATATTCATATTTTGAACACCTCCAGCTATCACAACATCAGATGTTCCAGACATGATAGCTTGAGCTGCAAAATGAACAGCTTGCTGAGAAGAACCGCATTGGCGATCAACAGTTGTTCCTGGAACATGCTCTGGCAAACCTGCGGCTAGCCAGCAAGTTCTAGCTATATCACCTGCTTGAGGGCCGACAGTATCTACGCAACCAAAAATTACATCTTCTACTAAACCTGGATCAAGATCTATTCGATCAAAGATAGCTAAAAGAACAACAGCGCCTAAATCAGCTGGATGCATTTTAGACAAAGCGCCTTTTTTCTTACCGATAGGAGTCCGTACTGCGCTAACTATAAATGCATCTTGCATATTTCATTCCTCTAAAAAGTATACATAACACCAAGCTCTTCATTTGATGAAGAGAGTGTTTTAAAAATTATATCTTGTTGTCTATCTTCATTGCCCCAGCATGCCATCATGGACCAAGCTTTCCGCATGTATATATGAAGATCCATCTCCCATGTATAACCCATTGCTCCATGAGCCTGGATACTGTTTTTGCAAGCTAGTTCAGCTGCTTGAGAACACATATATTTTGCATGAGCGCAATGTAAAGCTAATTTAGGGTTATTTTCAGATAAAGAATAAGCTGCCCGATAAACAGCAGGTCTAGCAAATTCAATTGCTACTGCTACATCAGCCAGCATATGTTTAACAGCTTGAAATGAGCCAATAGGCTTACCGAATTGGGTCCTATCAACAACATAAACGGAGCTTAAATCTATCATCTTTTGCGCTAACCCAATTAGAAGAGCTGCGGACATCAAGGCTCCTCTTGAACTAACAGCAACATTCAAAACATCAAAATTTTCTGATGAAGAGATTGATTTTTTTATTGAATTTACTTGGTAGAGCTCTCTTGAGGGGTCGTTGGAAGAAATCGCCTCAAAATCTAAGTTATCTTTTAAAATAAACTTACACTCATGCTCATCAAATAATAGAAGTCCAGCCGAATCATTTAAGAATAATGGATTAGGAGCTAGTGGATGGGCAACCGAAATATATTGAGCTCCAACCTTATAATTAATTTCAATTTCTTTTCTTATTTTATCAGGAAGGAAAGGCAATAAATCATTTACTAAAAAGGTTTGTTCAGCAACTGGCTCTGGTAGACCTGCATAGCCCATCTCTTCTACCATCAAAGCAAGTGTCACTTGGTCCATTCCCAAGCCTCCTACCTCTTCTGGAAGGTTAGAATTTAATACACCCAGATCCAACAAATTATGCCATCTATCTGCATTGAAAGAATTTTTTGTCTCCCATCCGTCTCTTATAGATTTAGGTGTACACTCATCAATTAAAAAAGAATTAATAACATCCTTAAATTGAATCTGCTCATCTGTAAAAATAAAGTTCATAGTTTATCTAGGAAGCCCCAATAATCTTTCAGCAATAATATTTTTTTGAATTTCGTTCGTCCCAGCATAAATTGGGCCTGCATAAGAAAACATAAAACCCTTGATCCACTTTGCAGCATCATCTTGCGATTCATTTGATAGCTCGGCACTTGCTCCAAGAATTTTTAATGCAGTTTGATGCATCATATGATCAAGCTCAGACCAAAAAATCTTACCTAAACTTGATTCTGAACCAATCGAACCTCCAGAAAGCATTTTTGATGCAGTATGATAAATACTTAAAGCATAAGATTCTGATTGAGCCCATGCCTCAACAATCTTAGTTTGGATCATTGGAGAACAATGATCTTGTTTCTCAAGATAAAGCTCTAATAACTTTGCTGCTGTCTGCTGAAATCGAGCAGGACTTCTTAACATTAGCCCTCTCTCAAATCCAGCAGTTGCCATTGCAATTTTCCATCCTTCTCCATCTCCACCTAGGAGATTTTCAACTGGGACTTCAACATCATCAAAATATATTTCAGCGAAACCTGGCTCACCATCTAATTGTGGTATTGGTCTTACCGTGATACCAGGAAGATCTAATGGAACTAATATAAACGACAAACCTCTATGTCTTTCAGATTCTAAATCAGTTCTAAATAAACCAAAGGTCCAATCAGCGTAAGCTGCTCTTGAGGACCAAGTTTTTTGACCATTAATTTTATAATGATCGCCTTCTAAAACTGCCGTTGTTCTAATAGCAGCCATATCACTTCCTGCGCCTGGTTCTGACCAACCTTGAGCCCAGATATGATCTCCTGTAGCCATTGCATTTAGAAACTTAGACTTCTGTTCATGAGTTCCAAATTCCATAAGAGTTGGGCCAAGCAAGAAGACTCCATTTTGATTAACTCTTGTGGGTGCTCCAGCCCGATAATACTCCTCTTCAAAAATTAACCATTGAATTAAATCTAAACCTCTTCCCCCGTACTCTTGAGGCCAGGTAACCATCGACCAATTTCCTTTATTTAATGTTCTTTCCCATTCTCTATGCTGCTCAAAACCTTCTTGGGTATCCAAAGATAAAAGTGTTTCTTGAGGAACATTTTCCTCTAACCATGATCGAACTTCTTGCCTGAAAGAATTTTGCTCTTTAGTAAAATTAATTTTCATCTTTAAAATCAGCGTCTCTTTTTTCTACAAAAGCATCTCGAGCTTCTTGAGAGTCTTTTGATTTGTATAACTCTAAAGTAAAAGATTGCTCAGACTTGTAATGTTCATCAACATCACCATTCTCAATTTCATTCAATGCCTTTTTAGCAAGCTTCATAGCTATAGGGCTCTTAGATGAAATATCATCAGCAATCACTAACGCAGCTTCTCGCACAGAATCTAAATCTGGGTGAAGTGATTCAATGGATCCATATTCAAATGCTCTTTGAGCAGAAATAGGCTTTCCTGTAAACATCATTTTTCGAACTGCCTGTAGAGGAAATAATCGGCTTAAGTGCGCGCCGCCTCCCAGTGCACCTCTATCAATTTCAGGCAAGCCAAAGTATGAGTCCTCTGTTGTTAAAACAATGTCTGAAGCACCGGCGAGTAAAATACCTCCGCCAAGAATAAATCCATGGCAGGCTGATATTACTGGGACATTCGAAACATGAATTGCCCTTGCGGTTTTCCAGCAACCATCATTTACATCTGTAATTTTTGTAGGGTCTTCTTGAAGTTCTTTAACATCTGCTCCAGCACAAAAACCTTTACCTTTAGCAGAAATTACGATCACTCTTACATCATTATTATGAGAAAGATTATCAATATTTGTTGCAAGGTCTAACCATTCAGTTGAAGTTAGAGCATTTACAGGAGGACAATCCAAAATAATTTCAGCAATACCCTTGTTTATAAAAGTCTCAACACTCATGATTTCCCCTCAATCTTTTTAAAATTTTCTGCTGCAACGTTAAATTCTCTCATAATTTGATCAATAAGCTCCTTGCATGAAGGAAGGTTGGTGATAATCCCCGCTATCTGACCAGATGGCATTGCACCTTCATGAGGAGAACCTTCTACCATTGCCTTTTGGATAATCGCTGGACTGTTCGCAGACATAATGGATTGCGAAATAGTTAAATCATCTCCTTTTAACATTGCGAAGAAAGACTTAAAAATATCACTAAATGATGCTTTGGTAATCTGTTTATATTTCCAAGCAGAATTTATCGACATAGCAAACAAAGAAATAGGGTTTGATCGATCTATTTTTTTAATGTAATTATTAAAAATTAAACGATGGGATAAACCATCAAATTTTTTAGTTATTTTTATTTCCTCTACCTTGGCTGAAATATATGCTTCTTTTGTTTTGCTGGGAACTGGGCTTTCTTCAGTCATCATAAAGCGAGTTCCCATTGCGATTCCGCAAGCTCCCCAGGCAAGTGATGCGGCTAGACCAGATCCATCTCTGAATCCCCCTGCAGCAACCACAGGAATTTCTACGTTCTCAAGAACAGAGCTTAATAATAAAGTTGTTGGTGTTAAGCCAGTATGCCCTCCACCTTCTGAGCCTTGAATTACTAAAGCATCAGCACCAAGCTGCTCAGCTTTTATGGCATGTTTAAGAGCTCCAACAGTTGGTATGCAGATAATTCCCTGGCGCTTGAAAGCTTTAATATAATCAGGTGTAGGAGATCTTGAATAACTCACAGCTTTAATTTTTCTATCTAAGACTGCTTGGACAATTTCATCGGCTCCTGGTTGGAACATATGAAAATTGACCCCGAATGGTTTGTCAGTAAGGCTTAATGTTTTATCTATCATTTTAATAGCTTCTCTTGGCCCAGCTGTTGCTAAAGCTAAGAAACCGAAAGCACCTGCATTAGATGTTGCGGCTACTAACTCGGGCATCGCAACCCAACCCATTGCAGTTTGAATGATTGGGTAATCACACCCTAAAATATCTGTTAATTTATTAATAATGTATCTCTTCTATTTTTTGCTCTTCTTTGATCTAGACTTTTTGGCCGCAGATTTTTTTGATGCAGTCTTGTTAGATTTAGTGCGTTGAGATTTAGCCATTTTCTTTGCATCGAACCCAGAAAGAATGTTGCCAGTGGTAAGGTCATTATGAGCATGTGAAAAATGATGCCATGCAAATGCAGCCTCCATACCATTTCGCTTTCCTTGAAGATCTTCAACATGATTTATAGCTTGTTTAGTTAAAGTTAATCCTAATCTTGGCATTGAAGAGATTTTCGCTGCCATCTCCATCACAGTAGATTCTAGATCATCCAAAGGCACAACTTTATTTACCATCCCCATCTCATAGGCTCTAGAGGAAGACATTCTCTCTCCTAAAAATAAAAATTCCTTAGCTATTCTCGGATTTAGTTCATAAGGGTGAGCAAAATACTCAACCCCAGGAATGCCCATGCGCACAACTGGGTCGGCAAAAAAAGCATCGTCAGAGGCAATAATTAAATCACATACCCATGCAAGCATGCAGCCCCCAGCAACACATGCGCCATGAACCATAGCAATGGTTGGTTTAGGGATATCTCGCCATCTTCTGCACATATTTAAATAAACTTCTTGTTCACGGACATACCAGAACTCACCACCAGGTTTATTCGTATGGTCATACCACATTGATTTTCTATCATACTCAACATCTACATCTCGACCCGGTGTTCCAATATCGTGGCCAGCAGAAAAATGTTTACCATTTCCCTTTAATACAATAACCTTGACTCCATCATCATCGACTGCTTTTTTAAAGGCTTTATCCAAATCGTAGGTCATCTTCCCATTTTGAGCATTATTGTACTCAGGTCTGTTCATAGAAATGATGGCAATTTCATCTTTCTTTTTGTAGGTGATTGTTGGTTTGCTTCTAGGCATGTTTATTCTCCAAAAATTGAATTACGTATACTGTGAGGGTCTAGAACATCTCTGATAAGAGATAATTCCTCGCTTGAAGGCATTGGTGTTTCAATTTCAGATTCTACAGAAAACTCAAAGCCTGTATTAACGCGTACGTCATCGACACTGATGCCTGGGTGTAATGATAAAAGCTGAAGACTATCATTTTCTCCCTGAAAATCAAAGACTCCCAAATTTGTTACAACTGATTTAATTTCAAAGGTTCCATTCGATAAATCTTTGTTCTTGTAGCCCATACTTGAGACCATATCAACTTCACCTTCTACAAAGGTTTTCACTGAATGATTTGGAATAAAAATTGAATTCTTGTGGCTAATAGAATTGCCAGGAAAACCTCTTACACCTAGCAACTGAACTTTTGGAGAAGCATATTCTCCAATAGAACTAATATTTGTTTGTCCAAAACAATCAATTTGTGTAGGAGTAACCATTGCATGTCTCTTACCGCCCCAAAGGTTCTCAAATACGCGGCTGTAACTCATATATCCTTCAACCTGATCATGAGACGTGTCTCTTTTTCCCATTGGTGCAGGTTCTGAGATTAGATAAGTTTCACCATCAGTCATCATTAAATCTTGACTGTGAGTTAGCTTTGCTAAACCTGCAGCAATTCTTGGAATTAAGCCAATACCAGTTGCAAGTATTTCACCATCTCCTTCCCAAGCCTTAGAAGCTGCACTAATACATATTTCTGCTAATGAAGTTTTATCTGACATATTAAAATTGAGGCAATGGTATGTTATTTATAGCTTCAGACCCGCCCACTGAGTCTATGTATTCCTGCGGAGTACAGTTTAAAAATTGCAAACGGTACTCATCAAATGATTTTGCTGCTGCTGAATATTCTTTTAAATGCTTTAAATCAAATCCATAGTTTGGAGCGCACGAAGTTGGATGAGCGCCACAAGGAGCATGAATTACTCCTGCAACTAGACTCCTTTCGAATCGATTGAACATTGCCCCGTCTTTACCACCTAAATCCTCAGTGGATAAAACCTCTTCAGATGATACATAAGTCTTGTCCGCAGCACGGGCAAATAATTCATCAAAAAATGGATCGGGACCGATGATTTGTGTATTGCCTTTCTCATCAGATTTATTGACATGAAGCAGTGCTACGTCAAGATTAAGTGCAGGCATAGCAACTAACTTTTCTTTATCTGAGTATGGTGATTTAACAAATTCTAATTCTGGATTATGTGTTAACACATCTGTGCCTAAACCAACTCTTGTTGGCAAGAAAGGTAAATTCATAGCAGCTGCTCTCAAGCCCCATTGGACCATTCCTTCATCTAGTTCCATGACTTCAATTTCATTATTTTGGCGAGCTTGGCGGAAATGTGCTTCAAGAGGAATCATATCTAAAGACACAAAACCAAAAATTAATTTTTTTACTTTTTTATGAGCGCACAGCAGACCAACATCTGGACCGCCATAACTTACAACAGTAAGATCAGTTATGTCTGATTGGCAGATTGCTCTTATCAATGACATAGGTTTTCTTCTCGCGCCCCACCCACCAATTCCAATAGTCATATCGCTAGACAATTGATCTATAACTTCTTGATGGGTTAAAACTTTATCCATGAATTATGCCTCTGGAATATTAAATTCATGCCCCCAATAGCTTGGAGCCTCACAGTTAGTAGTTTCAAAGGTATCCCAATCAGGTTGAATGCCATCATATCCAAATTCAAGCATAAACCCAGCTGGAGTTTGCATATAAAAAGAGACCATTTTGTCGTTCATATGCTTTCCAAGTGTTGAAGAAATATGAACATTATTTGCAACCGCTCTATCTAATGCATCAATAACCTGTTGTGCAGTTTCTACTTCAACCATAGCATGCACAAGACCTGATGGTGGTGTCGGAGCTTGCATCATTGCAACAGTATGATGTCTAGGATTATCACAATGCATAAAGTACAAAACGGATTCTGGATCATTTGGATCAGGCGAAAATCTCATTCGCATAATATCTGAATCTCCAAAGCCTAAAACATCCTTGTAAAATGTATGTTCAGCTTCTACCTCTAAAGTTCCAAAAACAATATGACCTAAACCTAAACCGTGAGTTACAAAAGCAGATATTTCTTGAGATGATTTAAATTCACCTTGATCAACCGATCTTCCATGAAAGAGCTCAAGGGAGTTTCCAGCAGGATCATTGAATCTAATTAATTCTTCTACACATCTAAGTTTAGCCACCTCATCATTCTCAATCGTAAATTCTATGCCTAAATCAGTTAGTTCTTTTTTGGCGCCATCAAAGTCTTCTTTACTACTAAGCTCAAAACCACCTAAGTTATATCTATCAACATCGCTTTTTTGCACGTGAAATCTAAAAGGACTCTCATCCATTCGAAGAAATAAATTTTTCTCATCACTTTTTTCTTCGTTTTTCATTAATCCAACAACGTCTCGGGCATATGTTTCCCAGAGACTAATGTCTGTTGAATCAATCACAATGTAACTCAAAGATTTAATCTTCATAATTAACCCCCATGTTTTTATTTTTTTAACATTAACAGTATGTAAAAAATATCCTCTACTACTTATGTTTTCATTATTAATTCTATCATTCAATTTATTTATACATAATTATTCATTACGAACTATCATGAAAACTGCAAAAGTATCCATTCTTAGGGATAAATTCTATAAAATAGGCACATGTCACTTATCAAAGCATTAATTCATCCGGTCACGCCATTCCAGCAGAATGCCCCTATTTTATATTGTGAAGAGTCAAAAAAATGCGCGTTCATTGATCCTGGCGGTGATATAAATATTCTTTTAGGAGCAGCAAAAGATAATGACTTAATTCCAGAAAAGATTTTCCTCACTCACGGTCATGCTGATCATGCCGGTGCAGCCAATGAACTTGCAAAGATCCTTTCTCTGGAAATTGAAGGTCCGCATCGAGAAGATTTGTTTTTACTTGAATCACTTGAATCTCAAGGAAAGATGTTTGGTATGCAAGCACAGAACTGCACTCCAGATAGGTGGCTTGATGATGGAGATGAGGTACAGCTTGGTCATGAAACACTCAAAGTGATTTTTTGTCCAGGACACACACCAGGACATATCGTTTTTTATCATCCTGAATCAAAGCTAGCTGCTGTTGGCGATGTTTTATTTCGCGGATCAATTGGAAGAACTGATTTACCTAGAGGCAACCATCAAGATTTATTAGATTCAATAACTAAAAAGCTTTGGCCTCTTGGAGAGGAGATTTTGTTTATTTCTGGTCATGGGCCTGTATCTACATTTGGACAAGAAAGAAAAGATAATGCTTTTGTTGCTGATGCGGTATTAAATCAGTCCTAATCTACCCAAAGCTTCACTAATTTTCCTTCGTCATCTTTCATAGACCCAGTGACTATTAGAATAAAATCTACTATCCACCAAATACCGCAACCACCAATTGTTATTATAAATAAAATAGCAGATGCATAACGCCTCAAAAAAAATCTATGTGCTCCGAGCGGCCAAGATAAAACAATAAATAGTAAAAATGTAGGCAGAATCCTTTTTTCTGAAATATTCATAAAATCTCCTTATGATGATTTATAAATCTCTAATCTTTAACCTTATATCATACGGAACTGGGCCAGTTAGATCTTGGGCCTTCTTGATTGCCACAACTTTAGCAAGCCTTTCTGGATCCATTGGAGCAATTTTTCTTTGCTTCATATCGATATGGCCCTCAACTGTTTCATACATGGCTGAAATCACCCCATCCTTATCAAACAAGACTCCTATCATATGGTAAAGCTTCTCGTTCACATTAAATAATCTAAATGCAGGAAAGATTTTATCTCCCAGAAGGAATTCTTTTTGAAATCTGTAGTTATCTTCTAGAGTAAAACTAGAAAAACCTCTTTTTAAATACTCTTCATTGAAACCAAACTCCTCATTGGCAAATTCCCATGCTTGTTCAAAAACCTCTTTAATAAAATTGACATTCATGTGTCCATTAAAATCACACATGTCTTTCGTGACTGTTATTGTCTTACCTACATATGGAAATAAATCCTTCATATTTTATTTTGATAATTAAAAGAAAGGATTGTGGAGAAATAGAAGCAAATTTGCAAATCAAAAATTATGTTTTTACCTTGATATTTCGTACAATAAAAGTCTTCAAACGATAATTTAATTTCTTAAAATTTGGAAAAAACTTCTCCGCCAGACGATCTAAGAGCAATAATTGTTTCAATTGATTTATTAAGATCTAATCAAAATAACCT
>Ga0208639_1000266_pt1 | contig 41192 bp, 29 predicted proteins | sample ETNtaG_33_FD_185772 | JGI IMG/M metagenome (GOLD analysis project Ga0208639, IMG submission 185772) | Marine microbial and viral communities from oxygen minimum zone, Eastern Pacific Ocean - ETNP201310SV76 (SPAdes) (version 2) | ecosystem: Environmental > Aquatic > Marine > Oceanic ...
GATAGATCATCATCACCAAAATCTATTTCATTAGAGGCGGCTGATATAGAACCATCTTCCAGGGTCAGGTTGCCTATGGTAGAGCCTGAGCCTGAACTTATGGTACCATCTGTTGTTAGGTTATTATCTAAAAATGATATAGCACCGCTTTCAGATGTAATGGTGCCACTATCAATGGTCATATCACCTACATATGCTCTTGATTGGGCTTGTACTGTTGTAAAATTTCCAGTCTGTGGATTTTCAGATCCAATAATAGAACCATCTATCGTTCCACCATTGATATCCATATTGTCACTATCAAGCGTGGCTATGCTACCAAGTCCTAGTGATGCCCTAGCAACCGAATCACTTTCAACTGTCCATTCTGTACCATCAGAAACAATGAAATTACCATCAGCATGTTCAAGAGATCCAATTGTCTCCAGGTCCTCATTAGAATCTTGCTTTGTATCTATGTAGGCCTTTATGGATTGCTGTGTTGCCAATTGAGTTTCTGAGTCTGACGCCATATCGTCCTCATCCAAGACTGCAACACCTCCAATAGATGAGGCCATCACAGAACCTCTTACCGTCAAAGTATCTGGTGAAAAGGTCAGAAGGTCGTTATCATTTACCAGACCCAAAAGATTCCCGTCAATGGTCAAGGTACTATCAAATTCGATATAAGACCCATCTGATGGTACAATGCTTATCCCACCATTTGTTGTCTGGATGGAAATATTACCGTCACCAATGACGATATCATCGGCTGCTATTGCCGTTGGATTTCCCCATGTACCAGTACCATCACCATCAGATATCCACGTTTGGCCAGAATCACCAATTGAGGAAATTCCATATTCTACCTTGCTCGCAGATAGAATCCCATCTTCGACCAAATCAGTCAGATTTGAGTCTATCGTCTGATAAGCAGATAAGGTATCATAGAGATCTGAACTAGTGGTATAACTCTCCAGGGAATCTTTTAAGACATAGACATTTAGATCTGGCAGGTCATTGAGTTCATCATAGTCAGCTGTTCTTGCATAATCAGCGGTATCCGATAATACAGAATAGAATACAGATGTGAGTACCTGCCTAGGTGACAATGTTGACCCGTCGACCGTTAACTCTAGAAATGCTTCTTGAGGGATTACGGTGAATGGATTCGTATTACCAAGTATCGTACTGATAATGCCATTGTTGACTGTGACCTCTTGGTTCTCAGACCATACAGGTTCTCCGCCATCTGCAGATCCAAAAACTTTGAATAGTACCTCATAACTTCCATCATCAGTTGGACTGCCATCGGCTTTTGTAATAAGACCCTGGTAGGATATGCGCCTTGGAACGGATACAGTATTGGTGTTCTCCATTTGATTCGCAACATTTTTCTGAACACTGCCAGATATGTTCTTCTTCCCAAATCTATTTTGGGAATAGCCTATTGTTGAAAACAGAATTAGGATAAGAATGAATTTCTTCATATTAATCTCCTGTTGTGTGCAAACACATTTATTTTTATTAATTCTTTAGTCATGTGGGAATCCTGGAGGCATCTCTGGTTCAGGCTCACTTGCATCTCCAGTAAATACCTTGTCAATGAAAAGGTAGGCCGCGCCTAACATAAGCGGATATTTTCCATACGATATCAGACTCTCGTTTTTCATAAGTAATCTGTCGACGATGGATATATCCTTTTTAAAATTATTTGCACCCATGAGCTTGGAGACACCTGACCGCAAAGCTGGCTCCAGACCATAGATGCCTGATTCATTCATTTGTGTATATGGGCCAATGATGATGTCCTCATCTATCAAGTTTCCATGATCGATGGATTCGAAGACCCTTAACGAAAGTTTGTCTTCTGCTTGTGCAAAATTCCAGGAAAGAACATATCTGGCATTAAAGACCATTGCATTTTGTGCTATGCACAGGTCTGTATTGCACTCATCTTTGTAACCTTTTGGTTTATTGTTTGGTCTTATATCTCTTGCTAGGAATATCGTATAGTCAAAGCCAATGGACTTGATCTGATCCATAATAATACTATTGATGATCTGTACATCTACCTTGTTCACTTTATTATCTGCAAAACCTTGTATGAAGACGCCTGAAAGACTTGTGTTGTTTTCAATAGGATCAGTTGTATTGGGCGATGGCTCTATTATGGTTGGGGGCAATGCCGAAACCAGGGTATCTGCCGGAGCCTTTGGAGAAGAATATTCAACCAGTAATGTGTCCCTATCTTCAAAGCCAATACGATCCTTTATCTTAAGAACAACCTCTAACTTTGTTCCTGGGTCATTATCAGAAATCGTAACCTTCAGTACCTGTTTGTGGGACTGGACACTCTTTAGATATTTGCTGCCGTAGGTCTCAATAGATATAGCAGATGAGAAATCATTTTCGCTTTTGATAACTAGACCAGGGGCAAAGATCCAATGATATTTTATTTTTGACCCATCACCAACAAATGATCGTGATCCATCCAAAAATATTGTTTCTCCAGAAAGAGCTTTAATATCTTTTCCTGCATCAGCACTTGGTTTATTATTGCCAAAGAAGAAATCTTGACCCATAATGCCATTAACAAAAAAGATAAGAGCGGTGAGAGAGATACTGTATTTTTTGTAAAGTTTGTTCATCTTCATATCTCCCTTAAACATCGCCTGCTATGACCGTTGGTGTTATGAATATCAATAGCTCTCGTTGCTCTTTGTCTTTACTACTATAGTTAAATAACTTTTTGATTAGCGGTATGTCACCTAGCAGCGGAACCTTGGATTTGACCTCATCTGCAGTATCAAAAATGAGGCCTCCGATCAAAAGTGTCTCCCCATTGTTAACTCTTACCGTGGTATTGGTGGATCGAGTTGAGATCATCGGCCGCTGATCATTGCCGATAAATCCAATGATATCCTGAACAACTGCATCGATCTTCATACTGATCACCTTGTCTTCGTTTACCCTTGGCAATACATCTAGAGAGATATTTATGTGTTGATCTTCATAGGTGTAAGGATTTGTACCAAAGACGCTTCCCTCTCCCTGAGGAACCAATACTGGGATTGTTGTTCCTACAACAATATTTGCAGGAGAATTATTCATTGTCGTTACCTGTGGCTCTTGTAGCAACTTCGTGCTTCCATCGTTTGCCAAAAGAGATAGAATTGCCGACACAACTGGCCTACTGAGTGTCGCAAAGTTCATGGTCTGATCTCCCATTGTCACATAACCTAGATCGAAGGTTGACAAAGTATCCGTATCAAGGCTTTTTATCAGACTCATCTGTTCTCTTAGGTCCCAGTTAATTCCAATGGTCTCATCATGCCTTAGCGCAGTTTCTACAAATTTGACGGCTATATTGATCTGATCACTTTTGATATCTAGGGACCTCACAACACCCTCAATGAGCGAGAAATTATTGGGCAGATCAGTGACCAATAGTATATCCTTGTCTCCTGGTTCAAGATTTGTTGAGGCTGTTGATGAAAGTGCTCTTATTTTCCCACGAGCAGTTAGAACCTCATTCACAGCCTCTAATGCTATGGTACCAGTGACATAGTTTAGACGAAACATCCGGGTCAACAATTCTCCACTCATCACTTTTTTTGTCGTCGTTGGCTGAACGATTATAATATTGTCTTGTATGAACCATTCATAATTATTCACGTGGAGTATAGCATCCAATGCTGTCTCTAGAGATACATCCTCAAGGCTAACTGTGACACGCCCGGATACATCTTCTCCCATGATCAAATTGAGATTGTCCTCTGATACCAACATTCGTACTACGTTTACCAATTTTGCATCTTGAAAGCTCAAGTTAACCCTAGAAGGAGGAAGTCTTTTTGTTGAAGAAGCATATCTTTTTGGACTCTTTTTGACATTGTTCTTGTCCCATATGATCTTCAGGGTATGCTTTTTCACTCCCCCTGTTCCAGGCTCAAGTTTTAAACTATATTCAGGAACTCTTGTAAAATCTAATTTTAGCTTTAATCTATCACCTAGTTCCTTTTGATTGACATTTCTAGGAACGTTTATGGAGTATTGATAAAGAGGTGCCTGTTCACATTTTTTTGTGAAGTTGCCTTTTGCCCATTTCACATTTTTAAACAGCAACGAAAGACTAGGAGGTGCAAATGTCTCATTGGTGATATAATCAAAATTTGCTCCACTAAATTCCATGACAAGCATATATGATTCCTCATTATCTTGAATGTAGACATCATTTAAAACAGGTGTGGGTGGGAACAGGCTATACTTAGACCCCTGTGCCTGTACCATGCATACCAACAAGATAAAGTGATAAAAACATATTTTTGAAATGTATGATAAGTATTTCATTTATTTTTCCAGTTTAAGTGTTACGCTGTATTGATCTCTTTCCAATACCACTCTATTTTTTGTGATCTCTTTTACATTGAATCCTCTTACTCGATTCATCTTATGTACAATTTCACCATTTATGATTGCCTTATAGCCATCTTGAAATTGAGTGATCCCAGTTAATTTGAACCAGCTATCGTAGATATTGCTTCTATCATAAAAGATATCGTCACCCCAACCAACGATTTGTAGTGGCTGTGGCGAAGTATCATCTTTCATATCTCCAGTTATTGTTCTGTCAATTGGTTTATTATCACTAACTGAAGCCCTTATAAAAGAGTCCTGGTCAGTCAAAAAAATGGATAAAGCCTCGAAAAGGACAATCGATATGACAAGAGCGACTGCTAGAATTATTGTTTTTTCTCTTATCATAGATCTGGCCCACCGTAGGTTAGGTACCCCATTTGAGCAATAACACCATTTGGATCTAGACTATCCAAACCAATAGAGCAGTACTGTATTTGAAACATTGAATGGTTATTCTGTACTTCATCGATAAACTTTCCTATTTCAATAAAATTACCCGATAGGGTAAAATTAACTGACTGCCTTTCCAGTTGTATCTGGTCACTCATATTGTTTTTCTCGAAGACTGGGAAGGTATTCCTTGGGTCTATCTCTATGTCATTGATATCAATCCCCATTTCATCTGCCAATCCTTTTAAATGGCTTAGCTCATTCATTAATTGATCGCCAGATACTTTTATTGATCCCAAGACCTCCTTATTATCTAAAAGATCATCTCTAACCTGATTCATCTCAGTTAGAACAGTCGATCCCGATACAAGTTTTGAATCAATCTCTTTGATGGAGACCTGGACCTTTCTGACCTTACTTTTAATACGACGAGCATCAAATAAATAGACCATGACCAATGTCAGTGTTATTAATAATAGAGTGTAATATTTTATTTTTTGATTCATGGTAACCTATCGAATGATCCTCATTTGATAACCTGTTCTATTCCCTGATAACTTTTTGGCCTTACTTACAACAATGTTTTTGAATTGTTTTGTATCATTGAGGGTCTTTACCAGTTTTTCAACATACGTTGTTGCCTTGTTCTGGTTTTGATCAAAGAAACCACCTAGGCTAATTGACATCTCAGAATAATCAGAGCGTTCTTTATTTGAAATTTCTCCTGTCTGATGTTTCTCAAGAGTGATGTCAGTAACCTTGAAATCCATGGGAATAGCCTGGCTAAGGTATTTGAGCGTTGAGACCATCTCTGTGGACATCGTCCTATCATCCTTTATCAGCTTGCTGAATGTATCTGCTACCATATTCTTTTCAATAACAACATCCTTCATATCTTGGCGCATCTTCAACAGACTTAATTCTGACTGTTTCACAGGCAGCATGGATTCTAATGGTTCAATTCTTGATCGCTGGACAAATGACCCAATTGAAAAAACAGTTATGAGGACCAGTATCGCATTTTGGAGAATTTGGTTAGGTCTAAAATACTTGAAATCCTTCTTGTGACTGCTAGGTAGAAGATTAAGTCGCTGGCCCGGATCCATGAGCAGACCAAGATTTGCCATATAATCTATTTGAATGGAATTTCCTTTGACCGACCGTTTTCTTTTTATGATCTTATCTGACCTGTCTTGAATGGATTCCAATGAACGATCCAGATCTTTTAGTTCAAGTTCATGTTCTGTTTGTTTTTCTCTAAAATCCTTTAACTCTTGTTCAAGAACATCAATGCGATCCCCATAATTAAATGCCAATCCTGTAAGTTGCTTGACCTCTTGCTCCAACCCATCCAACTCATTTTTCTCCTTGGTGATCTGTAATTCCAATCGTGTGCAGGTCTCTTCCATTTTTTTTATTTTTTTATGACTGATCTTTTCTTTCTCAGATATGACATTTAGAATGGATGTCTTTTGATTTTTAAACTTGGCTATCTCTTTCTCAGTTTCTATGATTGAATTGAACAATGTTTTTGATTGGGTCTTTAATTGGGCAAGGTCCATGTAACTATTCATCTTATGCTCTGCAATTTCCCATTTCCATGTGTCATCCTTTTCGTCTTGCTCATAGAAAGAACTCTCCAATGCATTTTTCATCTCTTCATTGATCTTGGTGAGTTCTTGATCTAGCATGGCCACTTCCACACGCTTATTCTTCAACTCCTCTTGCATCTCATCAAGTTGCCCGTCAAGCGTATTCCTATCCTTTGCCTTTAATTCTAAGAGTGTATAAAGATTGGTTATTCGGTCGTTTAGCATGATCTTAGATGGTGGGTATAGTTCCTTGACATTGGATATGCCATTCAATGATTGTCGGTGATCGGAAGATATCTTGATCAAATGTTCTTTGTTATTCTCAATTAAGATCTTTATCCGTGAAAGGTCACTATCATAATACTCAAGGTCGTTCTCCAATAAACTGATAGAGCTTTCAAGGTCGGAGCGTTCATTGTTCATAGAATCGATCAAAATATTAAGATCTTTTATCATACGCTCTGATCTTTCTACACTTACAGTCATATCCTTTTCCATCTGCGATAAATAGCGTAGTTGTTCCTTTCTATTGGGCCTTGTTTTTTTCTTTTTTGAATCAGAGGGAACTTTGATGTTTTTCTTTAATTCCTTGATGGCATCGTTGGATACCCCATAATCCTTTTCGACCTTTTCTAATTTGGTAATGACCTCATCCTTTTGTTGATCCAGTGATAGGAGTTGCTCTTGTAGAATGGAGAACTCGCTACGGTTCGACTCTGTCTTCTTCGTCAAATTGATTTTTTTGTCTTTGAATTTTTCTTCTTTTCGGGATACTGTGATCTGATTTTGATCATGCTTTTTAAATATCTTTTCAAGCCTGACCTCTAACAAAGACCCGGATCTTGATAGCCTCTTTTCTTCCTGCAGTAGTAATTGGATCTTTTCCTTTGTCTTCTCGATCTCATTGAAGTAAAAGATCATCTTATCCTCTGCGGCACTTATCTTTACGATCAAATCTTTCTTAACAAAAGCGTTATCCAGCAGTTGTAGACTCTTGTTTTTCTCATCATTTAGTGCAGATCTCTTATCTGAAATTCGACCTAGCCTTTCTTTTAATCTTCTATCAATGTCTGACTTTGCCCGCTTTTTCTTATTGGGGATATTTTGAATTTCATATTTTATATCAGAGCGGCTTGTTTTCACATGTTCACTGATCTCATTAAATATGTTTTGTTTATCTATTAAATATTCATTTTTTTCATCAACCTTATTGACGTATGACCGAATCATAGATTCCAGTTTTTGTACTTTCTCCTTAGCCTTTTGCATTTTTAAGACTATGGTCTTCTTTCTCCCACCATACGGTCTCAATTTCACCAGCACATTTCGATGACTTTTTCTATATCGTGTCATAAATGATTCATATCGACCTATGAAATTTTCGAGGTCCTTTTCTAACTTCTTTATCTCGTCCATGTCCATTGATATGCTTTCCTCAGCCATGGATCTTGCGATCTCATTTGCATCGCCACTATTTTTGAAACGATTTAAACCATCCTTTAAAAACAAGATATATGAGTTCGACCTCTTTCTCTCTATGGTGTCATTGAGCGTAGCTATCTGATCATTGATGTTTTTTCTTTCATTGTATAATTGTTCATCCCATTCTCTTTTTTGTTCCTCGAGAACATCAAGCCTATCCTGAAATCTTCTGCCTTGATTTAGATCTTTCTGCCATTCATTGATCTGTTTGTTCAGATCAGCTATCTTTGGCATGTTCTTCTTTTTATTTTCGGTAAGAGATGAATGTGCCTTCTCTCTTTCAGTTTTAGCACGATCCTTGTCTTTTTTAGCTTTTTTTAGAGAACTATCAATAGCTCGACCTTTCTTTTCTAGTTCTGTGATCTCTTTTTTAAAATAAGCCTCTATTGTTACCGACTTTGATCTTTTTGACTCTGATATTTTTTGATCTTCCTCTTTATCTAATTTCTTTATCTGACCATCAAATTCATTGATCATTTTTTGTCTATCAGATTGAAGTACTTCAACAAGTGGGGTCTTATCCTCATTTAATATTTCTATTTCCTTTTTCTTGGAAATGACCTGTTTTTCTAATTGTTCTATATATACAGACCCATTGGACATTTCTTCTATAATTGAGGCTTTGTTCTCCTCGTTCTCATCCAACTCTTTCTTTGTGGTCTCTTCTTCATCTCCAAGAGTGTTCATTCTTTCACTCAATGCCTTTTTATCCTGATCAAAGATCTTCTCTAGCTCTGCCATCTCCAGTTCAAGATGCTCAAAAGTATTTTCACATGATTCAAGAAGAGTATTCAACCGTATCATCCTGCTTTTAATGCCTTTTATGTCCTCATCATGTGACTTTCTTTGTGGTCTTAATTCCTTTATGAGAATTGAATGATGTTGAAGGTCATGTATCATCTCGATAGTGTCTCTCACATACTTCAACATATCGATCTCTTCTTGACGATCATTGATCTTCCGATTGACCTCTTTCTCATGAACATCAATTTCTTTATTTAGTGCGGTAAGAGATTTTTGTTTTTCTCTAATGGTTCTTTTGGCCTGTCTGGTCTGATTGATGATCTGCGTATTTTTTTCCAACAGATCATCTTGAGATTCATTTATTTTTATTATCGAACCTGTAAGATTCTTTAAATGAATCAGGTTATCTGGGGCCTCAAGGACCAAGGCCAAAATATTTAATAATTTTTCCCTTATCTCCAGTCCATCATCTCCGTCTATGATCATTGCAGTATCAATATTGATATCACCAGATACTATTGCTGCAAAGGAGTCCTTTATCTCATCTATCCGTTTTGTATTCTGTGTTAAAAGATAACCAGATCGCTGAAGGGTGTTGAGATCCTCTTTTGTAAGATTCTCAACCGATCGGAGATGATCAAGGAAAGAACGTTTGAACGTATTGGCGGTTGCCTGGATTGAATCTTTTAAATATTCAAACACAGAGACCTCATCCTTACCATTTTCAATATTTTGGTTTATTTGATGGAGTGACTCCTCAAGTTTCAATATGGTTGTTCCGAGATCATCTATGTCCTGATCTAAACTATCTTTATCATCTCCTAGTTTTGCACGTGAACGTGCTGCACTTTTGACCCGTGATTGATATTTCCCTTTTGTTTTTTGCCTTTCTTTATCTTCTTTATTCTTGGAACGATCTGATTCATATTCCATTTCAGAAATGGTAATACCAATCTCCTCGTGCTCTTTATATTTTTGTATGAGAAGGTCGCTCTCTTCTTCCAATAGTGCGGTAACAGAACTGAGGTCAGATTTCAGGCCTTCTTGGCCAGCAACATATTCATCTTTTATGTGTTTGAATTCCTTAGACGCGCTTAGCAATTTTTTATTAGCAGATTCAATTGATTTTAGTTTTGAATCTTTCTCCATCTCAATTCGTGTTAGACGATATTTTGCACTTTCTGGACTCTGGGCTGATTCGATGGCCTTCTCATGTTCATTTATTTTCCTTTTTATCAAGTCTAATTCAGATTCTGCTCCCTCCTTCTTTTTGAAAAGACCATTCGTTCTTAATCGCTCAAAAAACGGTCCACTATCCTCTTTTGATTCTTGGAGATATGCTGTGTTGTATTCTGAAAGGTTATTAACATCCATTCTGAGATGGTCGCTGATGACCTCATCGAGATTCTTGATGTGGCTCCCTACTCCACAGATGAATATTTGGCTAATGACCTGCTCAGAAAAACCATCATGTAGTAAAATCTTTTCAAAGTAATAGATCGAATCTTTGATCTCATCAATGTAGCTAATAGAAAGATGTTCAAGAATTGTTTTTGCCTTCTTAAAGGGAATACCCTCTTGAATGGTAAGATCTGAGGTTTCCGGACCAAGACCATAAAAAGACAAAAAATGAAGTGCGTGGTCCCTTGCCTCTTCGGCGCTTGAATTGGCTAGTGTCATTTCTGCCAAGGCATCAGCAAAATAATTAAGCCCCTTATTAAATTCCCTGGATTCGAATAATTGTCCTGACTTTGAAAATACTATATGGGTTTTTTCCCTATCTATATATATAAGGAGTGAATATTCATCATTTTGGTCCAGATTATAGTATGTGTAAATATTATTGAGAATATGTGGTATTGAGGTGTTATAACGGGGTTGCAGTCCAGCGTCAAGGAGTTCAGAATAGTCTCTTCTTATCTGATCTCTTTTGTTTGATATGCATACCGTGGCATTTTTCCCTTGTCTTGGATAGGATATGAAATCATAGATACTGTGTTCGTCATTAAGATCATATGATCTGTTAAGAGTTTCAATAAGATCTTTTTCAAATAGTTTACTATTCTTCCCTTTGGAAGCGACATAGGTCATTTCACAATGGTAATTGTCAGAATGTATGGCAAGATAGACCTGGCTCTTTTTATTTTTTTGATTGAACTGGTTAGAAACATTTATGATGAGTTCGGTGAGGGTGTTGATCTTGTGGTCCTTGAACTGGAAAGGAAGAACATAATTATTGATCCGCTCGATCTCAAAACCATCACCTTTTAAATTGCATAGAAGGAAGGTGACACAATCTCCTGAATGAACAAATGTCATGGCCTTATTAACACCATTGAGTTTTAATAACAGGTTCTTGTACTTAATAGATTTTGTCTTTTGAACTTTTGTACGAGATGGAATATGTGTGGATTGTTCTGGATCGGAGGATGTGAATCTTCTATCTATTGTGTATCTACGGGTTCCACTGTTTCTTTGTTCAGTGGTATTGCGTCTAGTAGTTCTTATTCTTTTTTCGTTTCCTTTGAAGGGTTCTTTAGAAGACTTCCTACGTTGGACAATATCACGTCTTCCAGTGGATCTACGCTCATTTTTTCTTCTTCTTTCGTTGATCTTCCTTTTTTTAGGATCAGCGTTGGATTGAGTGATAATTTTTTCAGTTGCAGTTATTGGGGCTAATGAGATTTCAGTTTCTGTGTCAACCTTTGTTACTGCTAAACCAGTTATTTCTTTTTTGGTTATCTTGAATTGTTTCGCGGTAGGTAAAAATAGTTTTTGCTCAATTCCCTTTACAAGATCTGTTGAAGTGACATAGAGTATATCATTGGAGACGAGTTTTTTTAAATGATAATAGATCTTTTCTTTTGGAAAAGAAATTGAATTAGCGATCTGACCTGCAGTTTTTGGATCATCATTGAAACATTCTATGATACGTTTTGTAAACGGCCTATTGTAAATCTTAATGACCTTTTTATCAGAAATATGAATGATTTCTTTTTGACCCTTGATCATATTATATGACCTGTGGTGATTGGGATAGTGAATAGACGCGTTGCTCTAGCATGAAGAACACGCATTGGTATTGCGACCTATATATAAATTGACTCCACATCATTGATTACCTCGGATAAAAGTAATTTGTCAAATTTATTCTATAAATATGATAGATTACAAGAGATGTTTATATTTACAACATTATATATTTTCCCGTTATTTTATATATTTAGTTAAGTTTACATTTGTATAATGTGATCATAATTTTTTTATAATGTTGTTTGTAATTAATTATTAAATAATGAAGGGTAGTTTGTATAATTATTATTTTTGATTTTAATTCAATCTTTGATCACCTATTTAAAAACTATTGTAAAAATAGATTTGTCGACGAGATTATTATTTACAGTACTTAATATAAATTGATAAATTAATAAATAATATTTTTTCTATATTGTAAATATTAATAATTATAATGTGATAAATGATGAATGATTATAATACAACATTGAATTGTCACCAGTATTATAAATTATATTTTGTAGTGTAAATATTATTAATAAATAATATTGTGAAATTTTTATTATTATATAATTACAATATTGTCTTTTTCATTTATCAGACTCAAATATTCTCTTTCCAATACCTTGATTTTGCTCATATTTCTTTGTAATAATTCCGAGTCACTTGCATTGATAGGGTCGGTTATTACTAATTCGAATTCTTCAATTTCTTTTTCTATCGCTGTAAATCTTTTGTTTATCCATGCCATCCTGTTTTTATTTTTCTTTCTTTCCTTATAATCTGCCTTTTTATCTTTTCTTCCTTTATTTGATGAATCTTTTATATCGTCTTCATAAAGCGTTTCTTTTTTCCATTCATAGTATTCATAGTTCCCTTCAAATGTTACCACTCTACCATCACCGACCTCGCATGTCGTGTTAGTTATCTTATTCAAAAAATGTCTGTCATGTGATATGCATACTATTGATCCATTGAAATCTGACAAAGCTTTTTCAACGATGTTCCGGCTTACCATATCCAGGTGATTTGTTGGCTCGTCCAACAATAACAAGTTTGAGGGAGATATCAATATTCTCGCTAGGGCAAGTCTTGCTTTTTCACCGCCTGATAATACCTTTATGTGTTTATCAATATCCTCACCGGAAAATAAAAATCCTCCGAGGTAGGTCCTTACCTCATTTTCCGTCCAGTTCATTGATATCTTTTTTAACGAATCAAAGACTCTATCATCATTGTCCAGTGTCTCTAATTGATGTTGTGCATAATAACCCACTTTAATATTTGGACCATATTCCACACTTCCCCCTGTCGCTCTTTCAATACCAGCCAACATCTTCAACAGTGTTGACTTGCCCGCTCCATTGACACCAACCAGGCCTACCTTCCTTCCTCTTTCAACCTCAAAATCCAGATCATTAAAAACCTCTATATCACCATAGTTTTTTTTCACGCTTACGCAAGAGACCAATTTCAACGGTGATCTTTTCGGTTGTGGTATCTTTAAAGTAATAGCCGAACTATCCTCACTCGGCATATCAAGTTTTTCCATTTTATCCAACTTCTTTATCCTACTTTGTACTTGTGTGGCCTTTGTATTCTTATATCTAAATCGTTCTATGAACCTTTCTGTATCCTTTATCTCTTTTTGCTGATTTTTATATGCATTCCTATATAGTTCCATTTCCAATTTTTTAGTATTCAGAAATTCAGAGTAGTTCCCCTTAAACAATTTGACCCTATTGAGATCGATCTCTATAACATGATTTATCGATCGATCTAAAAATGCGCGATCATGGCTTATCACTACCATGCCTCCTTTCCACTCACTTAAAAATTTTTCTAACCATATTGTCGCATCGAGATCCAGGTGGTTTGTTGGCTCATCTAAGAATAATACATCAGGCTCTTGCAAAAGGATCGAAGCAAGAGCGACCCTCATTCGCCATCCACCTGAAAACTTTTCCATCGGCTTCATAAATTGGTCTTCTGAAAATCCTAGACCACCCAGGATCTTCTTTGCATTTTTCTCCAAAGACCATCCACCTATGGAATCAAATTTATGCTGCGCCTCTCCCAGTTCTCGCGCAAGTATATCATTGCCCGTATCCTTAGAGATTTTCTTTGACAACGAGTTCATTCTTTTTTCTAATTCATATGCCTCAGGATAAGATGCTAAGACCTCTTCAAGGATCGATCTTTCAGTTCCTACAATTATCTCTTGAGCAAGATGACCGATCGTCAGACCCTTTAACTTCTTTATATTCCCAGAATCGGGGGCCACCTCACCAAGCATCATTTTTAATAAAGTTGTTTTTCCGGAACCATTCTTACCTATTAAACCTGATCTCATCCCATGCTTAATTGTAATATTTACATTGTTGAAGAGATCCCCCGCAGGGAATGATTTAGAGATATTCTCGAACTGGATCATTATACTATATCCACCACAGTCTAAGAGGTTCTATTTTTTAAATGACCAAGAACCATGCCCCCATCGACCTTTATTAGATTAGTTGGGTGAAGTGTATTTATAAGATCAGAGGATTCATCAACCTTTATTTGAATATAATTGTCTGAATGGCCAATTAATTGTCCATTCTTCATATTCTCAAATAAAACATCTCTGGTACAGTTTAAAAATTGATCATAGAAATATCGGCGTTTTTTATCAGATAGGATGTGAAGCATTTTACTTCTTTCAGATCTCTTTTCATATGTTACAGGATCATTATAATTAGATGCGTCTGTGTCTTGTCGCTCGGAATAAGTGAATACGTGCAAGTATGATATATCGAGATCATTGATAAAATAATATGTATCCAAAAAATCATCATCCGTCTCGCCTGGGAAACCTACGATCACATCTGCTCCAATACATGCGTCTGGCTCAACAGATTTTATCATTTCAACCCTAGATCGATATAGATCTCTATCATACCTCCTCCTCATGGATCTCAATATCTTATTGGATCCTGATTGCAGAGGCATATGATAATGTGGCATGAATAACCTAGAGGCATTGCAAAATTCTATGATCTCCTCACCAAGAAGATTGGGTTCTATCGATGATATTCTAATTCTCTCAATACCATCTAAATGATCCAACTCGGTTAGTAGGTCTTGAAACGAATCGTCTGAATCCTTTCCATAGTCACCAACATTTACACCTGTTAAAACTATCTCCTTTGTGCCTCCATTTGCCACCTCCTGTGCGACCTTCATCGTGTTGATAATATTGTCACTCCTGCTTTTCCCTCGCGCGAGTGGTATTGTGCAGAATGAGCAGGTATAATCACATCCATCTTGTATCTTTAGATATGATCGTGTTCTCTCACCTATTGAATAAGATGGTCTAAATTCATTTACGTGCTCTATGCATGATTGAATCACCATAGTGTCCTGCTCCATGCTTATCTTGTCGATATGGTCAAGAATATTAAACTTTTCTTCTGAGCCTAATACCATATCAACACCATCCATCTCTGCAATTTCCTTGGGTTTCAACTGCGCATAACATCCAATGACCACAACGGATGAATCAGGGTTCCTACGCTTGGCCTTCCGGATCAACTTTCTTGCTTCCTTGTTGGCATTCTCAGTCACAGAACAGGTATTTATCACATATATGTCAGCCTTATCACGATAATCGACCTTCTCAAATCCATGCTGGACAAAATCCCTAGATATTGTTGAGGTCTCTGAAAAGTTCAGTTTACATCCTAGAGTATGAAATGCGATGGTCTTGGTTTGAGTACTCATTATCTGGTCATCATTAATAGGGTTTGAAATTAAGAATATTGATCATTTTATAAGATATTTCTGTCATTATCATAAGAGAATAAAAATAGTGCTTGTATAGAAAATGGACTATAATAGCCATTTTATTATTATATTATTATATAAAGAATTTATTAAATAATTTTAAATTATTATTGTTATTATATATATTTACTAAATAATTTTAACTATTATAACACAATTTTTTAAATGAAACTTGACGACATAGACCATAAGATACTAATTGAACTACAAAGATCAGGCAGAGAATCTGCAAGTCATATTGCTGAAAAGATCAATGTGACAGTTCCAACAATTACAGAGCGAATAAGAAAGCTCCAAGACAGTGACGTCATCACAGGTTTTCAAGCGGTTGTAGACCCTTCCAAATTGGGGCTAGATGTTTCGGCCATCATCACGGTCATATCCGGGTCTTCACAATTCTATAAGGAGGTCACCATTGAAGCAGAAAAAACCTCAGAGGTGGTTCAATGTTTCAGCACAACGGGGAACGGGTCTCACACATTACTGGTGACCACAAAGAACTCAAATACCCTTGAAGAGCTACTTCGTAAAATACAGAGCTGGCCAGGCGTTGCCAGAACAGAGACCCAAATAATATTATCTTCATATAAAAATGGGATCATTATTCCAGTGGGAGATGGCTAGACCTTAAAATATCTTTAATGTTCCCTATAGGATTTAAAACTGGGAATGACAAATCAACTAATCAAAAATGGGAATTGAAAAATGAGCAAAACTAAAGCAGAATATATTTGGATGGATGGGCATGAGCCTACCCAAAAACTTAGGTCCAAGACAAAGGTGTTAGATGGACCCGTTAATTCTCTGGAAGATCTGCCGCTATGGGGCTTTGATGGATCCAGTACAAATCAGGCCCAGGGCAATGATAGTGACTGCATGCTAAAACCTGTCTACAAGATCAAAGACCCAATAAGAGGAGGAGATGACCTACTGGTCATGTGTGAGGTAATGAACGCAGATGGCAGTGTACATAAATCAAATAGCAGGGCACACCTGAGATCTGTATCAGAAAAACATGTTGATGAGGACGCATGGTTTGGGATTGAACAGGAGTACACTCTCTTTGAGGGAAGAAATCCTTTGGGCTGGCCAGAGGGAGGATATCCAGCTCCTCAGGGGCCATTTTACTGTGGTGTCGGCGCGGATGAGGTCTTTGGGCGTGATATTGTTGAGGAGCATCTTGAACTATGCATTGAAGCAGGTCTAGAGGTGTCTGGAATAAATGCTGAGGTCATGCCAGGTCAATGGGAATATCAAATAGGGCCACTAGGGCCACTGGAATCCGCAGATCAAATGTGGCTTTCACGTTGGTTACTTTATAGAATATCTGAAGATTATGGTGTAAGCGCCACACTCCACCCAAAGCCTGTCAAGGGCGATTGGAATGGGGCGGGTGCCCACACAAATTTCAGCACAAGATCAATGAGGGCTGAAGGCGGGATGGCAGTGATAGAGAAAGCTTGTGAGAGACTAAGTAAGAAGCACGATGAGCATATAGCAGTCTACGGTGCGCATAATGAAGAAAGGCTTACTGGTCTACATGAGACATGTAGCATAAAAGAATTTCGATATGGTGTCAGTGATCGTGGAGCATCAATAAGAATTCCAATGCAAACTGCGAACGATGGGTATGGGTATCTTGAAGACAGACGGCCTTCTGCAAATATGGACCCATATGAGGTATGCGCAATCCTAATAGAGACCACTTGTAGTTAAAAATAGATCCTCCTAAGAAAAAAGGTATCGTTCGATACCTTTTTTCTTTTTTACGAATATTTTTGATTAATCTTCTTTTTAGTATATATGATCATATTCTAATATCAGGGACTGAAATTTTATTAATTAATAGCGGGAGCAAATTAAATGGAAACCAAATCCTTCATTGATCAGCTAGATGCCAAGATCGAAGAAAAACATCTTCTGAATCATTCATTTTACCAAGCTTGGAATACTGGAGCACTGTCACATGAGACCATACAAGAATATGCTGCTCAATACTTTCAGCATGTCTCTGCTTTTCCTAGATACCTTTCAGCAATACATTCAAACTGTGATGATATCAAGACCAGACAGATTCTGTTAGATAATCTGGTCGATGAGGAGAAAGGCCCCGAAAACCATCCTGAACTTTGGATGCGTTTTGCAGAGGGAATGGGCAGTAGCAGAGACAGGATCAATAATACATCGGCAATGAAAGAGATAGAAGATCTTGTGCAGACCTTTAACACTCTATCTAGGTCAGAACAATATCACATTGGTCTTGCTGCTCTATATTGTTATGAGTCAATGCAGCCAGAGATATCTGAGACAAAGAAAGATGGTCTACAAAAATTCTATGGCATCAAAGATGAAGAGACCTTAAAGTTCTTTACCGTCCATATGCATGCTGACAAATGGCATCGGGAGGTTGTAAGAAAACTCTTGGTCGAATTGAGTAAAACAGAAGAAAATCAACCAGAGATATTGGATGCTGTTGACAGTGCATTGCTCGCATTGAACAATTTCCTGTCTGGTATGGAAAGAGATTACTGCTAAGAGCAGAACTCTTAAATAAAATAAAAAAGGGCAGTAACTACTGCCCTTTTTTTAATTCGTCCCTGCGATCGACTCCACTTCTTCGGTTGCCTTTTCTCTGGTACCCACTTCTTTGGTCTACCATAGTGCGCCTTTCGTCATCAACAGATATATTGTTCTTTCTGCGATGCTCCCCTCGCCTGTGACCACCTCTACGGTCACTTGCATCTCTTCTAGTTGATTTGCTCTCTCTACTTTCACCCATACTTAACCCACTTTTAATATGTGATCTTACGATAACCCCGGAACAATATCTCGGGGCTATCGTAAAGTATTATTTGTTTTTATTTAGAATGTAGGATCGACGAATAAAGTAGAATCGGTCTTCACAAGCTTTATCTTGCCTGTCATATCAAGACCGCTAACAGCTTGTTCGACCATCGCCATCTCATTTTCATGGATGAAATCATCGGCACGAGCGATATACGCAAGGTTCTTTACAACCTTGTAGCGATCCTCATCCGATGTGAACAATCCCTTTAGAGCTTCCAAAGATGTACCGTATTGGCCCATCCTAGAACCCTCATCGCCAAGTTCAATGAATTTATTGATGACCTCAGCTTCCATTGAGTTGTATTCCTCATCGGAAACGTCAGGCAACATGACCTTGACATTACCACGCATAGCTTCTTTTTCAGATTCGTCCACCTCTCCGTCTGCTAGAAATGATACACAGACGAAAGCATAGACCAAATCGTGATGCTGACTCCAGTTTGCCATAATATCCCCTTATATTATTATTATTGGATAATACTAATTGTTTTTGCTTAAAACCAACACACGTCAATATAACCACTATGTCGGTTAGTAAACCTAGAAAATTATAATGAGTAACATAGAAGAGCAAGATTTCTCAAAAATAACATTATCTTTTTTTTTAGATGGATTATTGTTTCAATAATAAGTCCATCGTAGTTTTTATTTTCCATTCTAACCCTAGATTTGATGTCCATGATAAAAAATGATAATGTTTAATTAAAGGAAATCCCGGTTAACAAAAAATTTAACGATGAAAAAAATATACTCAACGCTTATCAGGCTCAATAGCATACAATTCAAATATAGGACCATTATATCTTTTGTTATTGTATTGATCGCAATGATCGGCTCAGATATGTTGTTCCATGGCTACTTCCCCTATATAGTAGAGTTTTTTGACAACAAACTGAATATTGACCTCTCTAATCCTGATACGATTGCTCTGGATTTTGCTCCAGAGATCTGGGGTGGGGTACTCGCAATGGTTCTGGGAACCTTGATCATTGTCATTGCGATTGCGGCAGAATCTTCACCAAAACTGATGGATCTATTTGTAAAAGACTGGCTGAGTCTGGTTTATGTGTGGTTCCTGATCATTGCATCTTTACACGCAGTATTGATCATGTTCTATGTTGAACCACTTGGTCGGGTATCAAGTTCAGTCCTCAATACTTATATTTATCTTTTCATTGGGTCGATATTTACACTGCCATATATCTTCTACATTCTTTTATACTCCAAGACAAGCAACGTTGTCTCGACCATTTCATCGATCATCCAAGGATTTGTCCTGCAGATGAAAAAACCAATGATCAGATCGGCAATGGATGATAGCATAGATGTGGTGTCAGAATACCAAAAAGAGATCATGGGATCTCTTGATCAATTGGACGACCTATTGGCCTTTACAGAGTTCAAGGAAACACAGACCAATATTATTCGAGAGATAAGTGAGATAATACAACTCTATATAACACATAAGTCTGACTTCAATGATAGCTTCTTTGATCTGACAGATACGATAAGGTCCAATGCAACGTTTCGCACCTATACGGACCTGCAATACAAAGAGATGTCAGATACAAAGACGTTTTATGAGGTCAAGACATTCCGTTTGCTGGGTAGCTCATACATAAAAATGATCACCAATGATCGATTTGACATTGCATCACTCATCCCCGCTGAAATGGTGGATATAGGTGTGACGTGTCTAAAAAATAATGATGACACAATACTGGGGCATGTCAACATACGATTTAACACACTATTTAGATTTGCAATAAAACACGCCTATAAGAATAATGAGCCTAGAAACCTTTACAATCTATCGTTCCATTATTCCAATATGATTCAAGAATATATAAAGGCCGATAGGGTCGATATGGCGAAATATTGTTATGACAAATTTAAATTCTATGCAAATGACATCTACAAAAATGCTGAGGCGAACCCTGGCCTATATTTTGTGGTAGACACTCTCACATTTGAATTAAGGAAGTGTCAGGTATTAATACATGAAAAGGGGTGGGGCAACGAAGACCAAATGGATCTATTGAAGATGATCCTGCAACTGGACAAACCCCCGGGATATTCAAAAGATGAGGTTGACAAGGGAATCCTAGGTGGAAATAATGGGACTCGTAGAATTCAAATTGGACTGGCTCTGTTCTACCTTTCCGTTGAAAAATTAGAGTTTGCCACAGCCATAGCAGAAGATTATCTTGATGACCTAGCCTACTTTGATGAAAAAACCTTTAAGGCAAATGCAAATACCCAGTGCTTTCTCTTATCTATCTTTGGACCACAATTTTGGGAAGATACTGACAGAGGAACTCTCAATATCTATTTCGCACCAGAGAAAGACCAGCTAGACCCATTCAAAGAACTGTTGTTTGGACTTATGGACAAACGACTAGAGGCACTTGAACGTGACGTAAAGTTTCTCTCACTGGAAGTAGATAAGTTGATGCAGAAACGCAAGAGACAGGATGGATATCTCAACGATGCTGACAAAGAGAGGATGGAAGAATTACAAAGAAAGATATCCGCAAGAGAAAAGACCGAAGAGGATACGGTAGTAGATTGGTCTATAGATCATGACATATTATACTCACTATTGTGTATCTCATTCTTTGCAGATCAAGAGATAGATGAGTTAGAAAAGGATGCTATCTTTACTAGTTATAAACTATTTGTACCAGATATAGACAATGAAATTTTCAATAGAGACTTTGGAATGACCACAGACAAGTTCATTGACCTAAAGACAGAAGAGGCACGACAAAATCAATTTGATGAATCACTAGATGTAATTAATGCTGCGGAAAAATTTGATGGTCCAACCTTGATAAAATTAGTTGATTGTTTTGTTGATATAGCCAATGCTGATGATTTTATTCATGAGAATGAGGTCACTCTCATACAACATGCGATCAAGGCTTGGGCCCTAGATATTACTGTAGAAAAACCGAAGTCAGGTGAAAAACTAAAAATCCAAAAATAGGGTCTATCGTGTTAGGGCAAAAAAGAATGCCTGGGTCAGGTTGGATATATCACCACTGGCAGTAGCTAAATTATTTACTGCTGACTTCGCAACCTCAAAATATACCGCCCCGCCAATTTCAGGGTGATCCATAACGATCGTTGTAAAATCCTCCAAACTAAGTATTCCATATTTCAATGGTGTTGTAGCATTGACGTGTGCTGTACGTATGGCATTGTCCAAAACGAGAGAAAATTCCCCAATCCCAAAGGCTGGTGCCTCCACGACAAAGACTGTAGCCTCTGTCTCTGGGTCTTTTGCTGGGGGTGGGTCGGTGGTCTCCAATCTAATGATTGGTTTCCTGGATGTTGTGAAGCCACTTGCGGTCTTGACCATCATGTTCTTTGATACCTCAACCTGACCTTGAAAGACAAGGACCATGGTATCTCCTGTATCTCCCTCAGTTAACAATTGTTCTTTAGGTTCACATTCTTGTATTTCAACGACACTCGCGATAATGGCACACAAATCTATGTTGACCTTACTAAAATGGTTTATCTTTTGTATTTGTTCTGCTGTTGGATTCATATCTTTACCTTAAAACAAGGGCGCTGTGTTTCCCATCGATCTTATAATCATCAGGGGGATTGATCTCAACAACAACATGCTCGTCACTTGTTAAGTTTATACCGGCTCCATCTAGCTGTTCTTTTATCATGTTCCTGATCAATGGGCTTCCACTTTCACCCATCTGCTCGTCCAAGCTAAATCCTGCTTTTCGAATTGCATACCCGACCAATAACCAACCATACTTGAACTTATAAAAAGCGGAGATCTTATTATGTGTTTGGCCATTTAAGGTTCTCGGTATTTTAACCTCTTGTAGGCCTTTGTCCTCTTCTTCTTTTAGGATGAGGTCGTCAAAGAACTGTGGGACGCCTGGGTCAGTCACGTGTTTTGCAAGCAGGTGTGGGACATGCTCATCTGGGATAACGATCTCATTTGCATTTGCACGTTGAAGGTGTGATACGTTCTCCACATCCAACACATGGGCAATCACATTACAAGCTTCTGAAATAGACTTGGCAGTTAGGCATGTGAGGACTGTCTTGTCCTCATCTGGGTCTTCATGTGGTAGAAGACCAGAACTGTCTGGTAGGATCATGAAAGTCCCTGCCTTATCCAAGAATGCCTTTCTCAAAACAGACTCATGGGTAAAATTTTCCGGTATGTGAGTAATGTCCAATCTCTCATACCCCGTTATTGCCCGTTGAATCACTTCCTTGTCCATCTCGTTCACAAGTATGATCACTGAGGTCGAGTCCTTATTTGATTCAATGAGGTTTAATACCGATGGAACTGTCTTGTTCCATCCTGCAATGACCAAGTGGCCGTCAAATTTATTTTCATCCAATGTATCATCTCCTGTTAATCTTTGGGCAACTAATACAGATGCCACGGCCCCGCCAAGCAAAGTGACGACACCGAAGTTCAATAACATGATTATTATTGTTAGAAATTTACCCAGATGTGTAATGGGGCTAACATCTCCATAACCAACTGTTGTAAAGGTCACAATAGACCACCAAAAGGTGTGAAAGAAAGTATCTAACCAATTTGGTTCAGTATCCCCAAAGGTGAAGCTCCCCTCTGTATGCTCCTTGACACTACCATTGAACATATCATATTCAATGATCGTAAGTGCGCTGGTAGATATAAGAATAAGCAAGAAGGCCCAGGATGCATATCTAGCAAGTTCATTCTCAGCATAAAATGTCTGAACTCTATTTACTAATTCAAAGATTGGGTTGGGTGCATCTTTCTCTTTCTCATCCTTCTCATCATCTACGGATATTGCTTCAAGCGCCTCTATCTCAGGCATTGCATTTAACTGGTCATAGAGTTCCTTATTTGTATCAATTACTGAATCCAATTCAGTTGGAGACACATCAGAGTCCTGAATTTGGTCTAGTGGAGTGTCTTTATTCATTTTTTTTTATTCATTTATCCTAAATCAAACAGATAATTGCAAAAATACTATAGAATTATTTTAGAATAAGCAAACAGGAAGTTTAAGAATGATAATTTTGCATGGAATCTAATTCAATTCTTTTGGATGATACGCGGATGGCTCGCAATGCGGCACTTGCACCAGAGAGTGTTGTTATGGCAACAATCCCATGCTGTATGCAAGACCTCCCTATCGCCTCTTCATCATATCTAGCACGAGCGCCCATTGGCGTGTTAATGACCAAATTGATCTCGCCATTCTTTATACCATCAACAATGTTTGGGCGACCCTCTCCAACTTTAAATATTGTTGATACCGTTAACCCGTTCCTCTCCAATTCTTTTGCGGTCCCTGATGTGGCCACTAATGCAAATCCCATTTCAGATAGATCCCTTGCGATTGGTATCACATCTAGTTTGTCAGCATTGTTAACTGAGATAAACACTGTTCCCTCACTTGGGATCAGTGTCCCTGCGCTGATCGATGCCTTTCTAAATGATTCTCCCAATGTCTTGGACATGCCCATGACCTCTCCTGTAGATTTCATCTCGGGGCTAAGAAAAATAGATTCTTCTGGAAACTTATTGAAAGGTAAGACCGCCTCCTTAACTGCTACATAGGGGCTGTGGTCCCATCGTTTCAAATCAAATTCTTCGAGATTAGCTCCAACTGCAAGCTGAGAAGCGATTCGAGCTAGGGGGACATTTGTGGCCTTACTTACAAAGGGAACCGTTCGACTTGCCCTTGGGTTAACTTCCAATACATAGACCTGACCATCTTTATATGCAAATTGAAGATTTATCAATCCTATAACATTTAGTTTGAGGGCTAATTCTTTTGTAATTCGGATGATCTCTTCCAATGCCTCTGCTGTAATTCTATAAGGAGGGAGTACGCATGCTGAATCACCTGAGTGGATACCCGCTTCCTCTATATGCTGCATCACAGCACCAATGTGGACTGTTTTACCATCACACAAAGCATCTACATCAAACTCAAAGGCGTCCTCTAGAAATTGATCAATGAGAATTGGGTGCCCCTCTGTAACATCAGCTGATCTTGAAATATAGTCTATGAGTTGTTTTTTTGAATAAACTATTTCCATGGCCCTACCACCTAATACATAACTAGGTCTTGCAAGAACTGGGTACCCTATATGTTCTGCAACCTCAATAACTTCGTCTAGTGTGCGACCAGTACCATACTTTGGACATGTAACATCAAGCATCTCAATGATAGATCCAAATTTTTCACGATCTTCTGCATGGTCTATGTTCTCTGGTGAGGTACCGATCACAGGTACACCAGAAGCCTCGAGCGCATTTGCGATCTTCAATGGTGTCTGCCCACCAAATTGTACAAGAACGCCATCAGGGTTCTCAAACTCAACAATATTCAAGACATCTTCAAAAGTGACAGGTTCAAAGTATAGTCGATCAGCAAGGTCAAAATCTGTGCTCACTGTCTCTGGATTACAATTAACCATAATTGTTTTATATCCTTGGTCCCTTAGGCCAAAAACAGCCTGGACACAACAATAGTCAAATTCAATTCCTTGTCCAATGCGATTTGGTCCACCTCCCAATATCATTATTTTCTTCCCTTCAAGTGGCTCTATCTCATTCTCTGAATCATATGTGGAATAACAATAGGGTGTTTTTGCAACGAATTCAGCCGCACAAGTATCCACCACCTTGTAGGCGGGGATAGTGGAATCATCTTTACGAATAATGCGAACCTCATTCTCTGACTTGCCCAACATTCGTGCAATTTGGAGGTCTGAAAAACCATTTTGTTTTAATGCCCGTAATGAATCTTTATTGTTCAGTTTGGTCAGGGCCTGTATCTGACTCAAAAACCAGGGATCTATCTTGGTCAATTGATAAACATCTTCAATAGACTGACCCTCTAAGAATGCTTGTCTAACCTTTAGCAATCTAAAACTCGTGGAATATCGTAAGGTTGACATATCCAATGACCTTGACCGCATCAAATTTGGATCATTATCTGAAACTGGCTTTGCCTCTAGTCCGTCCAGCCCGACCTCTAGAGAACGGAATGCCTTCTGCAATGATTCTTTGAAAGTTCTTCCTATGGCCATTACCTCACCAACACTTTGCATCTGTACACCTAAATGCCCGGTTGCACTTGGAAACTTCTCAAAGTCAAACCTGGGGACCTTTGTGACCACATAGTCAAGTGTTGGCTCAAAGGCGGCCATTGTTTTTCCAGTAATGTCATTGGGTAGTTCATCCATTGTATAGCCAATTGCCAGTTTTGCCGCTATTTTGGCAATGGGAAATCCTGTGGCTTTTGAGGCAAGAGCAGATGATCGACTGACTCTGGGATTCATTTCAATTATAATACACCTTCCATCTAAAGGATTTACTGCGAATTGAACATTTGACCCCCCAGTCTCAACGCCAATGGTTCGTAAGCATAAAATGGACCAGTTCCTCATGGTCTGAAGTTCTTTGTCGGACAATGTCATTGCAGGTGCGACTGTTATTGAGTCACCTGTATGTACTCCCATTGGATCTATATTTTCAATTGAGCAGATGATGACCACATTGTCTGCCTTATCTCTGACCACTTCTAATTCAAACTCTTTCCATCCAAGTAGTGATTCTTCAATTAGAACTTCGGATATGGGGCTTGCCTGAAGACCTTTTTCAACCAGGTCTTGAAATTCCTCAAAATTGTATGCGACCGAACCACCCGTACCCCCAAGAGTAAAAGACGGCCTAATTATCATTGGAAATTTGATTGAATCAAGCAAGGCATTTGCCTCCTCCCAAGAGTGCACGAACCCTCCTTGAGCAGTTTCAATGCCCACAGAGTCCATAGACTCTTTGAACTTTTCTCTATCCTCAGCTCTTTCTATGGCCTGTATCTGTGCACCTATCAATTCCACATCATTAGCATCAAGTATGCCTTTATTGTGTAGGTCCATTGCCAGATTCAATCCGGTTTGTCCGCCAACGGTAGGTAATATGGCATCTGGTTTTTCGCGTTTTATGATCTCTTCAAGGTATTCGACGGTCAGGGGCTCAATGTAGGTTGCATCAGCTATGTCGGGGTCCGTCATTATTGTGGCGGGGTTAGAGTTGACTAAAATAACCCTATACCCCTCTTCCTTCAATGCCCGAGTCGCCTGTGTTCCTGAATAATCAAATTCACATGCCTGTCCTATAACAATAGGCCCAGCTCCTATGATCAGAATAGATTTTATATCAGTTCTTTTTGGCATCTTTCATTAGTTTGATGAATTTTATAAAAAGATATTTGCTATCATGTGGTCCTGGACTTGCTTCAGGGTGATATTGAACAGAAAAAGCAGATAACTCTTCACACTCTATGCCTGCTAAGGTATTATCATTTAGATTGACATGGGTTGATGAAACATTGCCCGGGAGGGAGCCAAGGTCCACGGAAAAACCATGGTTTTGGCTTGTGATCTCAATGGATCCTGTCACAATATTCTTTACTGGATGATTAATCCCTCGATGACCAAATTTTAATTTGAAGGTACTAGCGCCTAGTGCAAGTGCGAGGATCTGGTGCCCTAGACATATGCCAAATATTGGTTTTTTACCAAGAAGTGTACTTACCGTTTCAATGCCATAGGACACTGCTGATGGGTCACCTGGCCCATTTGAGAGGAAGATTCCATCGGGGCGTGATTCTATTATTTCTGAGGGAGATACATTTGCGGGGAAGATTGTAATATTACAATCTTGCTCTTCTAGCAATCTCAAAATATTGTGTTTAATGCCGAAGTCAATGGCCGCAACTTCAAATTTTCCTCTTTTTTTATCCGACCAGAAGTATGGGGCCTTACATGTAACTTCTTTCGCTAGGTCTAAACCTGTCATATCTGGAACTGTATCCAATTTATCTTTAAGAATATTGATGTCTTTTTCTTCCGTGGATATTATCCCATTCATTGCACCATTATCTCGAATATGTCTAGTAAGTGCACGTGTGTCTATATTCTGAATCCCAACGATCTTCTCTCTCTTTAAATATTCGGATATGGATTCTTGTGATCTCCAATTGGAGGGGACCTCTGTCTCTTCTTTGATCACAAAACCAGCCACCTGTATTTTTTTTGATTCCATATCGTTTGGGTTGATGCCATAATTACCTATATGAGGTGCTGTCATCGTAACGATCTGTCTACAATAGGATGGATCTGTCAATATCTCCTGATACCCTGTCATACCAGTATTAAAACAAACCTCACCCACGGTTTCTCCTTGGTGCCCTAGGGACACTCCTTTGAATAACCTTCCATCTGCAAGTAATAACAGTGCTTTTTTCATACCCTATAAAATTTTATAGACCAAAAAAATATCCAAAAAAAAGGTCATTCTTTAAAAGAATGACCTTTTCAGTCCAAATTATGAAACTAAAAATCATAAAGAGAATTTTGACCTTTGGTTGTGTTCAGGCAATTTCAAGATTCTACTTTAATAGTACAAGGACCTTGCAATTTGTCAAAACACCAAATTTCTTTTCAGCGTCCCTGATACGATCTGCATCTATGTTAGATACTGTTAAATTGACCATATCATTGCTGCTGACCGCCTCAACCATGATCGGGTTTCCCCCAACTCTTCTGCGAACATTACCATCGTCCATATTGTGCGCATACCCCATTGGACCTCTATTGACCGACCTTGACCGAGTGTAGTGACGCGGGCCATATACTAATTTATCATTTTCATTGAACACCTTAGGTACCATCGCTGGAACATGGTAAATGTTTCTAGCATCAATCACGATACCGGATGTCCTCTCGCTCTTCGGTACAGCATTGCGGGTCATGAGGAATGTTGATTGGGCGAGGTTTTCATTCATGTGTCCACCTGCATCAACTAAAATTTCAGCAAGCCCCGACATTTTAATGGCCAAGGCAATGGCAACCTCTTTTCTTTCGAGATATTCTATTTCACCTTGTTGGTATGCACTACTGACAAGTGTCTCAACTCTACTTTCTATCAGTGGATCATCAACCATTAACTCCCCAACAGTGCGACCATCAAAATTGACCAGGGTAACCAGACCCAAAAGGTTCTCTCTTGCCTGTGCGCGGGCCTCACCCTTTGACAGCTTTAAATTCTTTTCAACGATCTTAAGGTCTTCTTGCGATGTGGTCTTTGCAGTGACTGATGCTGTCCCACGTGATACTATCAAACGATTTGCATAGTCTATGAAACCATGTTCAGTTCGGATGACAGATGTTCTTGGAGAGTTTGATGCAATAAGACCTACGAATAACAGTAGGAAGATGGATAGGCACCTCATTGATATACCTCGTCTTTGCATATATCTAAAATACCTCTGTTGCATATCGCATTGCAACTCTACAAAAAACAATTTGCAGTATTAATTTTAATCATAATGATATCAAGAATATCAATCCTGTTATTTGCTATTTCCTTGCTTTCTTTGGCGTGTGTAGAAAACATCATTTCTATTAAAATTCATCCGGATGGGCAATCATATTTAAAATTTCACAGCTATGGAGACTCATTAGATATTTTCAATGATGATTTTATTCATCCTAGTAGACCCATGATACTCATGTCCTCAAGGGGTTTGGGTGAAGATGATAATTGGACACACACCACAGAAGTAATGCTCAATGATTCAATACATGGCTTCACCTTTGATGAGGATCCATCTTTGGGGTACAAATACAACACCAATGTCTCTACTTCTTTTTTTAAAACAGAATATGAATTTAGGCTAACTTTCAGTGGCCGAATGATAAAACTAGAGTATCCAAGACTATATTCAGCGATAACATCCGAAAAGTTGGATTCCCTAGAGTGGGCCCCTGAGGCATTTACTGTCTTGATGAAAAAGGGCCTGGATGACCTTTCAAGAGAATCATTGATAGAAAATGATCTAATATTCAATGATAGACTTGTAAACCATATTCGCAATTCCTTTGAAAGAATAGAGGGCCGGGAAGTATTGAACCATATTCAAAAGAGTAAGGCAACCCTATTGTCTGAATTGTTGCGCCCGTTCAAGGTCAATGACAGTCTGACTATAATGCTCGCTAACGCAATGCAACCACATGAGGATAGACTAAGAAAGACAATTGACCTACATGATGATACGTTTATCATTAAACTACTGATGCCGGGACAACCGTACCATACGAATGCAAACGAGATAAGGAATGATACTCTTATATGGGATTTTGGAATTGATTCTCTTTTACACACTGATCATAGCCTTATAGCAAAATCTGTTATTTATGATTTTACCCCACTACAAAAGTTGGTTATTTTTATTTCCATAATATTATTCTTGTTCATGTTTTTTTTCATGAGAAGGGGCTTGCCATGATGAGAACGATCCTCATTCAATTGATAATATTGAACATACTAATTGCCAGTGGGCATACTTATGGCAATAGACAGATCGTTAAAATTCTAGATGAATATTTTTTGTCATCCAAGGGTGCGCCTGATCTGATAGGACATAGGTTCTATGAAAGTTCAAGTGAAATGGTCTTTCAATTAGAGATCGAGACAGATTCAACAAAGGTAAATGGTGCGCTTGTTTTTAGTTTTGATGCAATTAATAAATTTGCAGATCTATCAAAAACAAATTTTACACACTCTATTTTGGTAATACATTTTTATGGTGATGTGCTCCCCATTGTTGCTGAATCAAATATTAATTGTTCTAGAAGGTTTTTTATAGATGAACTTGAGAATGAAAATCAATGGAGAAAAAATTGTTTAACGATCAAGAACTATTAACGTATAGTGAGGACCTTGTCATTGTTGATTGGTACATCAGCATCAATATATGATTACGATATGATTACGAAGATCAAATTAAAGAAGGGTCTGCTTTACTTGGTGATTGTGCTTCCCTTGGCCTTGAGTGGGCAGATTGAAAAACAAGTCAGAGATGATAGCCCTGGCCTTTTTAAGAATCAGCGCATATACCATAGCATACCCAACCCCTTCTTTAAATCTCGTTCCCATAACTTGGATTTCATTACTGATGTTCCTGAAGATTCTGTTTTAAAGGCAACTTTGTTCTTCAAGACAAATATGATGGAATACTACCAAGAGTTTTTACTTCCCCGGGATCGAGGATTGTATCGATTTACCTATGATCCAAAAACATATCCGGGCACCCACCTCCAATACTATTTTATTGTTGAAACAGAAAAAGAGGTCTATGGGGCACCAATAGATGACAATGGGGAACTATCACCTGTTAATAAATTACTCATTGACCCAGTTGAGCACTTCAAACAGAAAGCGCGACTAAATCAATGAACCCAGGAAAAAGGATCACTGAACTCAGGGCAATCATCAATGACCACAATTATAAATATTATGTCCTTGATCAGCCTGTCATATCAGATGGTGAGTACGATATTCTTTTCAGAGAACTTGAATCTTTAGAAAGGTCAAACCCTGTATTTTTTAATGACAGTTCACCAACCCAGCGAATTGGTGTTGAGCCCATTACAGCATTTGATAATATCGAACATAGTATTCCAATGCTGTCACTTGCCAATGCCATGGACAACAATGAGCTAACGTCTTTCCACGAAAGATCGACAAAAATTCTGGAGACAGATTCTATCCTCTATGCCGCAGAACCAAAACTAGATGGGCTAGGGGTTGAACTTGTCTACTCTAATGGAAAATTAACGCATGGTTCAACACGTGGAGACGGATTCAAAGGGGAGGATGTCACCCATAATCTAAGAACCATCCGTTCCATACCGCTCAGGCTGAGAGAAAAAGAAATTCCAGTACCTTTGGTATTAGAAGTACGCGGGGAGGTCTTCATATCAAAAAAAGATTTTTCCGATCTGAATAAAAAACAAGAAAACGAAGATAGACCCTTATTTGCTAATCCGCGTAATGCAGCTGCGGGAAGTCTAAGGCAGCTAGACCCTTCTATTACAGCTAGGAGGCCACTTTCAATATACTTGTATGAAGCTGGCATTGTTGAAGGAAAGACCTTTAAGACACATATTGCATTTCTAGAGGCCTTGAGAATGTGGGGCTTACCTGTAAATCCATTGATTAAAATTGTAAAAGATGATAGTGGAATTATCAACTATCATAATGAGTTGGAAGAAAGCAGGAATGAAATTCCCTATGAGATTGATGGAACGGTGTTCAAAGTGAATGATTATGACCAAAGAAACAGATTGGGGGCTCGCAGCCGATCACCTCGCTGGGCTATCGCGGGTAAATTCAAAGCACAGCGTGCGACCACGATAGTAAAGGACATTGAGATCCAGATAGGTAGGACCGGAGCACTTACGCCAGTGGCGAAGTTGGATCCTGTATTCGTCTCAGGAGTGACCGTAAGCAATGCAACACTACACAATCAAGACGAAATTGATCGAAAAGACATAAGAATCGGAGACACCGTGCTCATTGAAAGAGCGGGTGATGTCATACCAAAGGTCGTCAAGGTCATCATAGAAAAACGACCTAAAAACTCTTCACAATTCAAATTACCTAGAAAATGTCCAGTTTGTAAACACGGGGTCTATCAACTAGATGGCGAGGCCATCTCAAGGTGTGGCAACACATCTTGCATAAAACAGGTAAAGGCTAGGATAGAACATTTTTGCTCAAAGGGCGCGATGGATATCGATGGATTAGGAGAAAAAGTTGTAGATCAACTTGTAGATGAAGGATTGCTTGATTCAATTAGTTCAATCTTTTCATTAAAAAAGGAACAATTAATATCTCTAGATAGATTTGGGGAAAGATCATCAGAAAAGTTGATGGGTTCAATAGAGCGATCAAAGGATACATCTTTTTCGAAGTTTGTATATGGCCTAGGGATAAGAAATGTTGGCGAACATTTATCAAGGTTACTTGAAAGAAATTACAATTGTAGCATCAATAGATTTCGCACTGAATCAATAGATGAGCTAGAGAAGATTGAGGGCGTTGGCCCGATAGTTGCAAGGGAGATCTTTGAATTTTGGTCCAATCAATCTAATTGCGACATGGTAGAAGACTGTTTTTCAAGGGGAGTAACTATTCAAAAACAGAATGATACTTGGAGTGATAAACTAGAAGGAAAGATATTTGTATTTACTGGCACACTGCAAAAATTAAACCGAAAGAATGCGCAAGAAAAAGTGCAAATTCTAGGTGGCCGGCATTCATCGTCTATAAGCAAGAATACTGATTTTGTTGTGGCCGGGACTGGAGCTGGAACAAAACTAAAAAAGGCCAAGCAACTTGACATCCAAGTCATGAGTGAAGACGAGTTTTTGGACCTGATAAATAATGGATGAAGAAACCATGATAAGAAGAATATTTTTTATAATCCTGTTATTTGGTGTTTGTCTGAATGCAAAGACCAATCAACTCGCAGTAATAAGGGTGGCAAAGGTTCCTGCAAAGGCAATCTACGTCACTCAACCCAAACAAGAAAAGAACCGTCTTTTCGTTGTCAATCAAAAAGGGTTTATTCATATCATTGAAAACGGGAAAACCTTAAAGGCACCATTTCTTGACATTTCAGATAGGGTTCATGGGTCATTGACCCCAGGCAGTGAAGAGGGTCTCTTGGGTCTCGCATTTCATCCTGATTATGCAAATAATGGATATTTCTACGTCAATTATGTAAATAAGAATGATTCCACAATTGTATCAAGGTTTTCAACCTCTGATGAAATAAATATAGCAGACAAGGATTCAGAAATAAATATACTTGGAATCCCACAACCTTATGGGAATCATAATGGTGGGCACCTGGCCTTTGGACCAAAAGACGGGTTTCTATATATAGGATTAGGAGATGGTGGAAAATGGGGTGACCCTTACAACAATGCACAAGATCTAAATACATTACTCGGATCCATATTGCGCATAGACATTGACAGTGGTGAACCCTATTCAATCCCAAAGGACAATCCTTTTTTTGGACAAGGCTATAATAAAGAAGAGATTTTTTGCTATGGCTTACGTAACCCCTGGCGCTTCTCATTCGATCGTGAGACAAATGATCTTATCATCGGAGATGTCGGACAAGATCTTTGGGAAGAGATAAATTGGACATCTTGGGAAGAGTCAAGAGGGGGGAATTTTGGTTGGCGTACCATGGAGGCAAATCACTGCTATAATCCAGAGGATTTTTGTGATACCACAGGGCTCATAATGCCTGTCCATGAATATCCAAATAATGCTGCATATATGAAAATACTGATAGGAATGGATGACAAGGAAGCAACCGGGTGTTCAGTAACGGGTGGGTATGTGTATAGGGGAAAAGATATTAAGCACCTTTGGGGGACATATATCTTCGGCGACTATTGCACTGGTAGAATATGGTCTTTCAAACTGAGAAATGGAAAACCAACCGCATTTACAAATATCAGGAAAGAGATCAAAAGGAACAGCAAAAACGTTCCTATATTTATTTCATCATTTGGTGAGGACAATTCCGGAGAACTGTATGTTGTGGATTATTTAGGAGCAGTCTATAAATTCATCTCACAATAACCATGGGTAATCAATATGATGAAAATTGAAGAGGTGGTTGGTGATCTGATTCTACTGATCCTAGATAACCACGAGCCGCTTAAAAAAATAGGAATTGAACAAGATAAGATATTCGTTCAGGTAAAGGGATATGATGAGAATGGGATGTGGATACACCACCCGGGTTTTGAAGTGCCAGATTTTTCCGGGAAGGGAAATGATAATACAAAAAAACTAGAAGCCTCAATACTGATACCTTGGGTATTCATAGTATCCATAGCTCATTTCCCCGGAGCCGATGGGTTTGATTTCCCATCACCATTTGAACAACACATCGGTTTTTAAAACCCGTTATGCCATCTCCAGCAATAGAGATCACTGGATTGACAAAATCCTATGATGGTACAGTGCATGCACTTAATGGCGTTGACATACAAATAAAAAGAGGTGAGTTTTTTGGACTTTTGGGACCAAATGGTGCTGGAAAAACAACAATAATAAATATCCTTACAGGATTAGTATTTAGAGATAAGGGTTCAACCAAAGTATTCGGACGTGATACGGTCAAAGACTATCGATATACTCGTTCAAAGATAGGAATAGCAGCACAGGAATTTTCAGTTGACTGGTTCTTCCCAATAGAAAAATTGCTTTATTACCAGGCCGGGTATTATGGAATAAAAAAGAAAGATGCCGCACCAAAGATCAATGACCTCTTGGAACGACTAGGCCTTTCAAAAAAACGTGATGCTCGCTTGCGGCAACTATCAGGCGGGATGAAAAGACGATTCCAACTTGCGAAAGCATTGGTCCACGACCCAGAGATCATTATCCTTGATGAACCAACAGCAGGAGTTGACGTTGAACTTCGTCGCGATCTTTGGCAATATCTTAAAGACCTACATAAGTCAGGCAAGACGATCTTGCTCACAACCCATTACATCGAAGAGGCTGAATTGCTTTGTGAGAACATTGCCATCATTGATGAAGGTAAAATATTAAAAGAGGGTGCCCCTAAGACACTGACTCAAGAATTAGGCACTGCTGGCATAACGATAAATATCAGTGACACAAATATTGAACTGGAACAGTTCCTTTCTAACTATAAATACACCCTTGATGACAACCGACTTCATTTTTCAGTAACGGACCCCGATCAGGCATTGCCAAAGATAATAAAATCATTGTCTGAGGCCAAAGTTCATATCAATAGCATTAATTCCAGTAGATCTTCTTTAGAAGATGTATTTCTAGGATTGACAGGTAAAGGAATAAACGAATGAATTGGGTGGGGTTTGGCACACTAATTAAAAGAGAGGTCGGTAGATTCTTCTCTGTATATCGACAGACAGTCCTCCCTGGATTGATCACATCGGCCCTTTATATAGCGATCTTTGGATTCACCTTGGAACAGCGTATATCAGAGATACAAGGCATCCCTTATACATTATTCATCCTACCTGGATTGATCATGATGAATACATTGACCAATGCCACTGCCAATACCTCATCATCAATGTTACAAATGAAACTCTTACAACAATTGCCCGACCTGTTAACAGCTCCCCTATCCGGTCTAGAGATATCATTGGCGTATATCATTGGTGGTACAGTAAGGGGAATGGTAAATGGCATCCTTGTATTGTTTCTTGGGATGATATTGATTGGGATGCCCGTACAAGACCCGCTAGGAACCCTTGTCTTCATTTTCTTGGTATCATGGGCATTCTCCAGCATGGGCCTCTTATTGGGGCAACTCTCGGAAAGTTGGGATCAATTGGCCATGATGCAAAATTTCTTTTTGACACCTTTAAGCTTTTTAGGTGGCATATTCTATTCAATAACGATGTTGCCGGATTGGGCCCAGACATTAAGCTTTATAAATCCAATCTATTATATGATAAATGGTATACGCCATACCATACTTGGAGTGAGTGACTCTGATGTCATAATAAGTTATGTCATGGCCATCATATTGACCATTGCCTTTACTCTGTCTTCAATTCTTCTTATGAATAGTGGAAGAAAGATCAAACAGTGAAAAACGTCAACATAATATTGACCGCATCCATATTGGGTGTTGTTTTCCCACACGACCCAGATAAAGATAATCTGGATTGGAGACAGTATTACCGCTTAGGATCGGTCTATTCTGAATCATCTGATATTGGTTATTCTGGGTATGCTAGATTAAAACGAACTACAGCCTTTTCATTTAGAGATATTCGTTTTTTTGGACATTTCTTCAAAGAGGACTCTGAGATCAGACTACGGCATAAATATAGCCGGCGTTTTCTGTCTATTGATGACATCTATTCCTATTCGACACTGATATACGAAAAGAATACTATTTTGAATGTTGACCTTCGGTACCACCTCAATCAAGGCCTAGGATACTTTTTGAGAAAAAGTAATTCTGGGAACATGACACTAGAAGCGGGCGTTGCATTTGATAACTCAGATTATCTAAATAATGAGCAAAAAACAACCTACTTAAGAGGGGGCTGCTCAATGGATCACAAAGCGAGTTCACTATCTACAAAGTTTGAGGTTGACTATTTTTATCAACTTAGTGAGGTTGAGAAAGGTTCATCTCTGTCGAGGTTCCAGATCCTAGGCGAGTTCCAGTGGTTATTAAGCAAGGGCCTTGGGATCATCTCTGGTTTAACTTGGGATATCCAGGGTAAAGATTCAAGTCCAGCGGTATTTATTACCCTATCTCTGATGAGACCAATTGAATGGAAATTCTAATGAGATCTTTTACATTGATCTGTTTTTTATTTCTTTTTTCATCCTCTGTTCAGAGTCAAGGAAAAGAGGTGTCATTAAAAACGGGCCAAAGTGAAATGGATGATGATATTACACTTGAAAAAAAATCTTTGATGATCCTGACTGCTGCATATGATGAAGATCAAGAAATAGCAGAAAGAATCTTGTCGATCATCTCTGACCAGGCCACTTCAGTTGGAAGATTTGAGATCATAGACAGAAATTTGGTTGACGAGATCCTTGAAGAACAAAAGTTTCAACTTTCTGGGATGGTGGATAATGACCAAGTGGTAAGGATAGGAGAACTTGCCTCAGCAGAGAACGGCCTTATTCTTGACATAATAAACTATGGACAAGAGGGAGTACCTAAAGATGATAGTGACAAGGATGAAGAGGATGATGAAAAAAATGAGACATTATTTACTTGGCTGGTAAAGACGGTGGTCAGTGAATCAATTGAGGAAAGAAGAAGAAAGGATACCACCAGGGTCAGACTTGAGCTAGAGAACAATATTCATACTGAATTTAGAGGGAATGTTAAGATCGTAAATGTAGAGACAGGAATATCCGAGAGCTCATTTAGTCTAAATGCAAGTCATACCGGAGGAAACAGGGATGCTTCACTTGAAAAGGTCCTGGCAATTTTATCTTCACAGATAAGAAGAAAATTAAAAGAGCTATACATGATCACCAGTGAGGTCTTTGATGTAGATGGCGCATACATAAATATGTTATCAGGTGAAAATTTAGGATTGCAAAAGGGGACAATGTTCGAGATATCATCAAAGAACAAAGTAAAATCCTACAAGGGCAAGACCGTTAAACTGCCAGGAAAAACAAGGGGCCTAGTGAAAGTGGTGGACGTTGGTCCTGATGGTAGCAAGGCAAGAATTGTTAGAAAATGGAGAAATATAAAAGAAGGTCACAGGGCCTATGAATTAAAGGCTCCTCCGGTAACCACAGACCTAAACTTTACGGTTTCAAGTGACAATCGCTATGAGATGTCGGGAAAGGCATGGCTCAATTCTTTCAGCGAATTTTCAGCAAGCTTTAATTACCATTTGGGAACTATTAGAGACACAAAAAATAAGATGGATGGCTATATAGGATTTGGTACAGACCTCAAGTATGGGCTTTTCTCTGGATTTGGGGCAAGCGGCTATTTATCATTAAACATACCATTTTTATTTGCCGGACGAGGTGACAATGATGGGCATTATGTCATATCAATATTCTCTGACCCTTCAATAGATGCAAACCTATCAATACAGCTAAATAAGGAACGAGATATCGTCCTATCTGCGAGTTATGTATTCACTAGCATGCATGGTCCTTGGCAGTGGCAGAAAGACACAGGAAATAATGATGAGGATGGTAGAAATATAACTGAAACAGAGCCTGCAGTGTGGGATGATGGCATTAAACCTGAGTTCACACCAGTGGGGCTCTATTTTTCTATTACGCTAAGAAGAATAAGATTCTAGAATTATTATTTAAAATGGATTGATTAGAGTCATTTGAAAGTACGGTTCAGGTTCTATTTCATCAAACCACATGCTTTCCTCTTGAGCAAACCCATAACTAAAAATCAAAAATGGAATATTAATAAATTTTAATGCCATCCTAAACTCATATCCATAAGTAATGATATAATCCTGCTTATCTTTTTGACTACTCCATGCGTTCCCAAAATCACGAATCAGAGCAAATGTAGGCGAACCCAGTTTCAATATTTTTATTACTTCTACCATATTAATCGGTAAAACAGGTGCACGGAGCTCCAAGGTCCCCATTAATGCACGAGTGCCAAATCGTGGCTCACCAGAGAAACCTCTAGGTGACATGTATTCTCTACCTGGCGTACTCATGCCCAAGAGATAATAATTTGGAATATCTACAATCCCCAATGTCTCCTGGTTTGGGGGTGTACCACCCATTGTCTCCATTCTCGCTCTTCCATAGACTGCAAAAGGACCAAATTTCCTATTGCCATAAACATCTATCTCGGTTTTAGTATAATCAAAATCTCCCCATATGGAACTATTTGCGTTTTTGAATGAAATCTCAAACCCATAACCCTGATTTGGAGATAGGGTGTTACGTGAATTAGGTCTTTTGTTAATAAACTGGTAGCTTAGGTTTACGCTCCCTTCCCTACCTTCATCGGGCTCATCAAATACTGTATTGGGTGGTACTGATCTTATGAAAAAACGCTCCCTGTTCACAAGCTGAATGGCGGAATAAATAGTATGATTTGAAGATTGTGACTTGCCAAAGTTATATGGTATTCTGGCCCAAATGGTTCCTCCATTAAATGTTTCAATGTAAGACCTTCCGCGTTTATAGAACTGTAATTGAAAGTTTGCATCGTGGTAAATGTTCATTCCCCAAAAAGCATCAAAAGGGAATCCTGTGTTATTTTGATATTGAAAAGTCACACTGTTCAAGGTGTCGTAGTCAGTGAATATTGCAGCACCAAAGAGGTGCCTTCCCATCACGTCCACATAGACTCCATTATAAAATAAACTTTCTTCATTTGGATACAAAAATGTTGAAACATGCCTTAGTCTCTTATGTGGTTTATATTTTCCCTCTTGGACAATATTTACTGGTTTTTCAGGTAATACATTATTAATAGTAAAGTCTGGTCTTTTCGCCCTCCAGCTACTAAAAGAAGGATTCATTACAACGGTAGAAGGTTTGACTGACCTTTTAGGGTCTATCTCTAAAACACGTGAGGAGTCTACTGTATTCAGAGTCAAACCGGTGATTCCAGAAAGTTTATCATTCCAGCAAACTCCCGTGTACAGGTTCCAAAGATTAGTATTTTGAATTATTTCATCTGATAAAAAATCATAAGTAAATAGATTAATGGTTTCGTCAAGGATACTAGTAAAAGAAATTTTTTCACCACTTGGGTGCCAAATTGGTGCAAAATCAACCTCCTTGGAATTCAACATGTTTTTTTCAAGACCAGTGTTTAAATCTAAAACATATATGTCATACACTCCATTAGGTCCAGATTTAGAATACGCTATTAATGTACCATCTGGACTCCAGGCCGGTGTAATTATTCCTGTTGGGCCTTTGTTTGATGACAATTGCCTTACGTTGCTACCATCAACATTCATTAGATATAGTTGCGTCGTAGAATTCTTGTGAGCAACGAATAGTATTGATTCGCCATCAGGAGAAAACTTAGGATAGTTTGACATCATTGAAGAAGTAAGCAGGGTCTTCCTCTTCGTTGCAATATCAATTTTGCATATGTCAAATAACAGGGACTGGTCTTTCCCATAACGATATTTAGGATAAACAATTGATTTCCCATCTGGAGAAACATCCAGATTCACAAAATAACTGTCGCCGAACCTTCCGCTGTCTAATTCCTTTATCTTCCATTTTGGCCTAACTTTTTTCGGTTTTTTTCCAGTCTTCTCTGATTTTTTTAAACGTTTCTTTCTAATCTTTCTTTCTTTGGTGGTATCTCTTGTTGCAATGACAAGGGATTGATCGTATTGACCCTTTGACATTCTCCCTATCATTGCAATTCTAGTAGTATCAGAAAAATAGTCTAAGGCTTGTACCCTCTTCATGGGTAGTTTGTGGACTCTCCCCACATCTTCTAATCTCTCTTTTTGTGATCTTTGAGAAAAATAAAATGTATTCATTTGGCGTCTCCAATCCTCATTGAACTGCTTGATAGAGATTCCAGTATGTTTCTTGAATGATTCTTTAAAATCCAAAAAATTAAAAAATTTATTACGATGATTTAACACCTTTGTAATAGTGGAGTCTCCAAACCGATCTGCGAGATAAAGACTCTTTGAAAAACCGTCATTGTGAGGATCTTGAATCTTGTGAACGGTGCCCCTCATGATGGGAACCTTATGAGCAATATCATAACGAAACGGACTCCATGTCTCAGTATAATACTCTGCCAGTCCTTCTACAAACCATCCTGGGGCTCCCTGTAGAACCATGTTAAATGGCTCTACTAGCCACCAAGGGCCTTTTGTAACTTGAAAAAAAACTAAATGTTGAAGCTCGTGAGCCAACACCATTCTAAGCCATTTATCATCACCGGTCCATAATACTGCATCATTCTGATCAGCCCAAATCACAGTGTGCCTTGTGGGGCCTAACGCAAATCCATTTCTAATCTCGTCCTCTGAAGTAAATATAATGTCTAGTTTAGACATGGCCCCCAACCCCACTTGCCTCATTAAAGTAGGTCTGATTTGCTCTGCAATTGATGCACCTCGAACGGCAATTTCTCGTAAACCTTGGTGATAGTGGACATTGAAATTTTCAGTTTCAATAGTAGTCCAATTCAATTCTCCGTGCGTACGATTATTCCACATCCAAGCGCCTGTGGCACTTAATAATGAAGAGATAATTAAATATATGAATAGTACTTTTTTCAAAAATAAACCTTATATGATTATTCCTAAATTAATCATTTCATTTTTCAATTTATACGTCGATTCAAATTGAATCGTATTCATTCCCATTCTCATAGCTGCTTCTACATTTTCAAACAAGTCATCAATGAAAAGGCAATCTCTGGGATCATTCACATTGGCATTTTTCATGGCAATTCTGTATATGTTCTCATCTGGTTTTCTACAACCAACATCAAA
>Ga0208639_1000267_pt1 | contig 41178 bp, 34 predicted proteins | sample ETNtaG_33_FD_185772 | JGI IMG/M metagenome (GOLD analysis project Ga0208639, IMG submission 185772) | Marine microbial and viral communities from oxygen minimum zone, Eastern Pacific Ocean - ETNP201310SV76 (SPAdes) (version 2) | ecosystem: Environmental > Aquatic > Marine > Oceanic ...
AAAAAAAATTAATTCTTAGTAGAAATAATCTTAAATTGCTTAATAAAATTATATAAAATGGCATTAGAATTAACTGATTCAAATTTTGAGGAGATTGTGCTAAAATCTGACAAACCAGTTCTTGTAGATTTCTGGGCAGAATGGTGTGGGCCATGTAGAATGGTAGGACCTGTAATTGATGAGCTTAGTAAGGATTTCGAAGGAAAGGCTATTATTGGAAAACTAGATGTAGATTCAAATCAAATTTATGCAGCTAAGTTCGGAGTTAGAAATATTCCTACTGTTCTTCTTTTTAAAGATGGAGAAATGATTTCTAGACAAGTTGGAGTTGCTCCAAAACAGACTTATGAAGATGCAATTAATTCTGCATTATAGTTTTATCTCTTTTTTTAAACAAACTTTATAAAATACATTATATTTGCAAGCAATTTGGTCTGGTAGTTCAGCTGGTTAGAATACATGCCTGTCACGCATGGGGTCGCGGGTTCGAGTCCCGTCCAGACCGCAAAATTATCCTCTTAATCGGAGGATTTTTTTATTTAATTATTCTTTATATTTAATTATCAAATAAAATAATTCAATTTGAGGTTATTAATTATATGTAAATAAGAATGGATGATTGTTTTAATATAAAAAACTTAATTTGTGAAAAAAAGTCATGAAAGCTGCTATTAAAATTTTTCTCCTAATCTTTATTATGACAATTTCTTGTGATATGAATACACGATTATCAACAACTGAATTGGCAGAACAAGTTCAGGTGAGCATGATAGAAACATGGGAAGATCAAGAAATTGAAGGGCTTCAGGTTAAATCTCTTATACTTGTACATAAATCTGATAATGAGTATTCCGGTGTATTAAAAACAATTGAAGATGAAGAAGAATATTCATATACAGTATCAGTAGTTTATGATGGAGAGCATTTTAGCTGGGAAATATTAGATTAATAGTTAATTAAATAATTATTAGTAACTTTATAGTGTTGTGTGTTGTCTAAGTTAGGCAACTAAATAAGCTTTCCTTTTTGGGGGGCTTTTTTTTTAATTATATTTAAAATATGGATAGTCAGAATAATCGTTTTGAAACACTAAAGGATTTTTTTAAGGATGTAAAAAATATTCTTGAAAAAATAAATAATTATGGATTTTTTCAAAGATTATTTGCCTGGAAACTACTAAAAAATGATTCAACAAAATTAGATTCAAAATTAGAGGATATACAAGATATTATTGGAGATCTAAGAGTAAAATATAATCGTCTTGATGATTTAGATGAAGTTAAAACAGAAAATGAAACTTTAAAAAAGAAATTAACAACTATTGAGACTACACTTGATGATAAGAAAAACAATCTTGCAAAAAAAATGAATCAATATGATACAATGATTACTAACCATGAGAATAGATTAACGCAAAAAGAAGAACAAGAGGAAATAGAACGAGATGAACTAGAAGCTGAAAGAAGAATATCATGGCAAACTCATGAGTCAAATGTTTCTGAATTTATTCAAAGTGAATGTGTGAAATATGATATCCAGTATGTTGGACCGCAGGATTTTCCAGATAGGAAAAAACCGGATAACTCAATTTTTGTAGATGATAGGTATATTATTTTTGATGCAAAATCTCCAAGAGATAATCAGGATACAGCCACATTTGTTAGTGATATAAACACAAAGGTCAAGGATCAAGAAAAATATGCTAAACTACCTAAAGTTAAAAAGGATATTTATTTGGTCGTGCCATCTAATTTATACTCAGATATAAATAAGAAACATTATCCTCAGGGTAAATATGATGTGTGGATTATTACAATGGAACAGATTCCAGTAATGCTTGCTCATTATAAAAGAACCATGGATTATGAGAATTTTGAGGGATTAAGTCAAGATGATAAGGATGCCTTAATCAAAGAGATGGGAAATTTATCATTCAACTTGAGACGGAAGTTAATGGTAGATAGTATTTTTGGACAAAAGTTTTTACAAGCTTTAAAAAGCTCAAAAGATAATTTACCCGAAGAAATAAATGATGAGATTGAGAAAGTAGTCACAGATTCAAGAGATAATGTATCAAGAAAAGATTCTGGAAAACCACTTTCATTAGATACTTTAGAACGGGAACTAGATGAGACTAATTATTTATCTCAAAGTGTTGGTATACCTACACCTCCAATTGAAAAGAAAAGTGAGAAATAAAAAAACCCTCATTTGAGGGTTTTTTATGAATTAAAAAAATATTATTCTTTAGTATGCTTGTAGTAATCCTGAACAGGATACATTACATGTGCATATGGAGTATCAGCAAACATCACATAAGGTGCCCCTGAGTTAAAGTCTGTTGTCATTCCTTCCAATGAGCTTGGATCTTTTGGCATCATCATTAGATGAGGCCCAGACTCAATCCAGTGTCCAGGAGCAGCATCTTCCTTATTCATAACCATAGGAGTTGTATTGTCCTCTCCCATATCACCATGCAGCATCCATGCGAATCCATCTTTCTCCATTACAGGAGTTTCACCGGCAAAGTATGCCCCAACCCATTTAAAAAATTCTCCATCACCACATGCTGGCATTGCTTCGTGAGGATCTATCCATCCATTTTCTGGATCAGACATTCCCCTTGGATTTGCCGGCAAACAAGTCCAGCCATTAGTTCCTTCTCTAAGTAGGTTTCCACCCGGACCATCAAAAACAGTTGCATTTTCAGCAATGTAGTCAGGAGCAGCTGTAGAATATGCCCAAATTTGCCATTCTGTTGAAGTATGTGGGCCTTCTGGCTCTCCATTATCTTGCATTGGGGCATCACATGATGTAATTAAAGCCAATGCTAAAATTGTATATAAGTATTTCATAATTGATTTGTTTATTATAAAATTAAAGAAAAACTGATAATAGTCCAAAGAAGGCAAAATGAATTATCAGTATATTAGTTGATAAACCTTACATTTTAGTAGGTTTTTTTTAGTGGTACCACCAGGAATCGAACCAGGGACACAAGGATTTTCAGTCCTTTGCTCTACCAACTGAGCTATGGTACCAAAAGCACTGGCAAATATATTAATTTTAAAACAATTTTAGTGTTCTTCAAATGTTTCTGTAATTTTGACTAATATAATATTACAATGAACTTAATCTTTGATTTTGGTAATAGTTTAACTAAGTATTTTTTCATTCAAGATGATAAGGTAATAGATAGAGGTAGTTTTATCTCTAATAAGGTTGATGATAATATGTTAGCTATAAAAAATAAAAGATCAATTAAAAAATTGATTTATTCATCTGTTGTTGATGATAAAAGAGATGAGCTCTCAAGTATTTTTAAAAATTCAAAAATAATTTCCTTAAGAGATAAGACTATTAAACTTCCTTTTACAAATGAATATAAATCCGAAACTTTAGGTGATGATAGAGTAGCACTAGTTTCTGCTGGCTTAAGCTTATACCCAAATAAAGATCTGTTAATTATTGATATAGGAACATGTATTACTTATGATATAGTTACTATGAATAAAAAATATCTTGGTGGATCAATATCTCCAGGATTTAATTTAAGATATTCTAGTTTATCTGATCGTACATCTAATCTCCCAAAACTTGAGTTCAAGATTCCAAAATCTTTAATTGGAGATTCTACAGAAGAACACATTCATGCAGGAATATATTATGGCATAATTGGTGAAATTAGTTATAATATAGAAAGACAAAAGGTCAGGTTCCCAAATATAGAAATAATTGTAAGTGGAGGTGGTTCCAACTTTTTGCTTAATAAGATAAAAAATGTAATCTTTGCTGACCAAGACTTTTTAGCTCATGGCTTAAATCATATTTTACAAACAAACTCTTGATGAATAAATATTTTTTATTAACCATATTATTTTTTAGTTCCAGTATACTTTTTTCTCAAACAAATACCGGTTCACCATATTCAATTAATGAACTAGGGGAAATAAATTTTTCTGGAAATGTTTCCAATTTATCTATGGGAGGAATTGATGTAAAGGTTGATTCAATAGAGGTTAACTTAAATAATCCTGCATCTTATGCTAAATTAAAAACATCAAACTATTTAGTAGGAACATTTTTTAAATTATCTAGCTTTTCTAATACCATTGCTAATGAAAGTATTTCAAGCTCAAATATTAATTATATTGCTGTTGGAATACCAGTAAAAAAATTTGGTTTTGGCTTTGGGGTTCTGCCATATTCTTCTACCGGATTTAATCTACAGTCAGATGAATCCTATAATACTAACAATTCAGTAAACACGAGACTTTTTGCTGCAAATGGGGGTATAAATAGAGTCTTTTTTTCTGTAGGTTTTCCATTAACAAAATCCCTGTCTTTAGGCTTAACAACAAATTATAATTTTGGAAAATTTGAATATGAGTCTTTTAATCTTTATGAAGGAGTTAATTACGGTATTTATTCAAATAGTTCATCTGATATATCAGGATTTAATTACCAATTTTCTTCAAACATAGATATCCCTATCAAAAAAGATTTAAATTTTAATATAATGTTATCCTATTCTCCTAGTTCTATATTAAATTCTGTTAATACCCAGGATCTTTATACTTCTACAACTAATCTTATTAATTTAAATAGTTTAGGCGATTTTGTAGAAGTAAACCTAGAAGAAAGAGGTTTAAAATCTACAGAGCTTAGAGTCCCAAAAAAATATATATATGGAGTAGGCCTTGGAAATCATAATAAATGGTACATCGGAGCACAAATTGAAAAAAGGTTTTCGTCAAATTTCGAAAATAGATTCTTAAATATTAAAAATATAGATTATAGGGATTCAGAATCTTTTTCAATTGGAGGCTCATATATTCCGGAGTATTCTTCTTTAACAAGCATTTGGAAGAGAACAGTGTACAGGTTTGGAGTTAAAAGTGAGAAAAAAAGTATTATTGTAAATAATTTGCCTATAAATCAATTTAGCTTAAATTTGGGGGTTGGACTCCCCCTTTCTGGGCTTTCTAAAGCAAATATTGGACTTGAGTTTGGTCAAATAGGGGAAGAAAATAATTTGATTGTTAAGGAGAATTATTGGTCCATAAGATTAGGTTTATCTTTAAATGATATTTGGTTTATAAGAAGAAAGTATAATTAATGAAAATTAAAATGAATACCCCTAAATTTTTATTTTATTTGATTCTGTCAATTCCATTTTTTCAACTTCATTCTCAGAATGCTTCTGATGATTGTAGGGAAAAACTTTCAATATTTGCAGAATCTGCAAAAATAAAAAATTATAAAGCAGCATATGAACCATGGATGTCAGTGAGAACTAATTGTCCAACTTACAGTTTAGCTACTTTTCAATATGGAGAATTAATCCTTAAAGATTTTATTAAAAACTCTTCTAATGATGAAGAAAAAGAAAAATACATAACTGATTTACTAAAACTTTATGATGAATGGGCTGCAAATTTTCCTCAAAGAAAAGGTGTAAATCAAATAGGTAAAATATATAGCAGTAAAGGTCAAGCAATGATTGATAATAATTTTGAGGATAAATTAAAAATATATAAGACCTTTGAATATGCTTATAATAATGATGTCAAGAGTTTTTCTAGCCCTAAATCACTTGCTTACTATTTTCAAACAACATATGACTTATTTAAAATTGGTAACTCAGAAGTTAGCCTAGAGGTATTATTCAATAAATATGAAGAATTAACAGAAAAATTTGAATCGCTTAGAATAGATATTGCAAAAAAAATTGATGTAATTCTTAAAAAAGAAGCGTCTGGAGTTGCGTTAACATCAAAAGAGGAAAGAAACAAAAGAATATATGATACTAATTCTAATGCTGTTGGTGCATACCTTCAACTTATTGATCAAAAGATTGAAAAAGAAGCGACATGTGATATCTTAATTCCTTTATATTCAAAAAGTTTCCAGGAAAATAAAAATAATCCATTATGGATTAAAAGGGCTGCAGGAAGATTGGATGCAAAAGAATGTTCTGGTAACCCCCTTTTTGTTACTTTAGTTGAACAGCTTCATAGTCTTGAGCCTTCAGCAGATTCAGCTTATTATTTAGGAATATTAAATGATAAAAAAGGGAATTTTAATGAAGCTCTTAAATATTATCAAGAATCAGTTACACTTGAAACAGATAACTATAAAAAAGCGAAAATTCTCTATAGAATTGCAGCAAAACTTAAAAATTCTGGAAGAAAAACTTCCTCTAGAAATTATGCTGAAAGAGCTCTTAGTTTTCAACCGTCTCTTGGTAAAGCTTATTTATTAATAGCTAGTCTTTATGCAAGTAGTGCAAATGGTTGTGGTGATACTCAATTTAATAAAAGGGCAGTCTATTGGTTAGCTGCTCAAACAGCTCAAAAAGCAGGACGGGTTGATGCTTCAATTAGAAAGATAGCTAATAGAACAGTGGCAAGCTATAATGGAAGAGCTCCATCAAAAACAGATATTTTTACTGATGGAAGTCAAGGTAAGAGAGTAACCTTTTCATGTTGGATAAGGAGAAGCGTTAGAGTTCCATATTTATAGATGTCTAAACTTAGTTACTTTTTACTATTCCTTTTATTTATTCAATTTATGTCTTGTGATAATTCTGAATATATAACTAGTGTAAATATAAATGATAGAGTTCCTATTGGTATTGCAAAAGATTTTGAGATGATATATACAGATTCTATGAAAACTAGATCTTTAATTAAGGCTCCAACGCATTTAGATTTCTCTAACCATCCAATTAATTACTTTGAATTTATTGATGGTATAGAGGTAATAATATTTGACGACAATAGAACGACTTCAATAACTTCTGATTATGCTATTCTCTATAACGCATTTAGTTTAATTGATTTTCAAGGTAATGTAGTTATAATATCTAGTTCTGGTGAAACCTTATTTTCAGAACAGCTATATTTTGATTCAGAGAATGAGTGGTTGTTTACGGAGGGAAAATTCCGATATATTGATGAGAATAATAATATAATTGCTAATAGATTGGATTCAAATCGAGAATTTTCTGATTTATTAACTGGAAGTTTAGTAGGATCAATAAATGTTTCAGATAACAATTAATTATAAATGAGAAGTTTTATAATTTCAGAAATAATATATTGGATAATTTCAGTAATATCAATTATTAGTGTTTTTCAGCATTGGAATTTAAATAGACAAAAGGCTTATATATTTATTCTGTTTGCAATATTATCTATGTTTATGGCAATATTTAGAAGATATTTTAGAAAAAAATATTCAAATAGAAATAGATGATAATCATCATTAGTCTTATCCTTTCTGCATTTTTTTCTGGTATGGAAATTGCCTTTGTTTCATCAGATAAACTAAATCTTGAAATTCAAAAAAAACAAATTGGATTTATTCCAAATATTCTGACGCGAATCACAAAAGACCCTTCAAGATTTATATCAACTATGCTAATAGGTAATAATTTTTCTTTAGTTGTTTATGGGATTTTTATGGGAGAATTTATTTTCAACAACTTGCTTATAACCAGAGTAAATAATTTAAATGAGCTGAGTTTAGTTTTTTTACAAACATCTATTTCAACAGTTATAATTTTAATCACAGCTGAGTTCATTCCGAAAGTTTTTTTTCAAATTTATTCAAACTTTTTTATGAAAATCTTTGCTCTTCCTGCATATATCTTTTATACAATTTTTTCACCTTTGACAAGTTTGGTCATATTTATTTCAGATTTTATATTAAACAAGTTTTTTAATACTAACATAAAGCATAGCTCCCTTTCTTTTACAAAAATTGAATTGGAGAACTACATTGAAAAGGAAATTCAACATTCTTCAGATGATATTGATTCTGAAATTGAAATCTTTCAAAATGCTCTAGAATTATCTGAAATAAAAGCAAGAGACATTATGGTTCCAAGAACAGAAATTATTGCTGTAGATGTTAGTATTGATATGGATGAGGTTAAAAAAATATTTATAGAAACTGGGTTTTCAAAAATCCCTGTTTATAAAAAATCTATAGATAATATTATAGGATATGTCCATTCTTTTGATTTTTTAAAAAAACCAAGTGATATAAAAAGTTTTCTTCTTCCTGTTGAATTTATTCCTGAACCTATGTTTGTTAATGAAGTACTTCAAATTTTAACTAGACAAAGAAAAAGTTTAGCCATTATTCTTGATGAATATGGAGGAGCTTCAGGGATTCTAACTATAGAAGATATTGTAGAGGAGCTCTTTGGAGAAATTGAAGATGAACATGATAATTTAGAATATTTTGAAAAGAGTATTGATGAATATACAATTGAAGTTTCTGCAAGATTAGAAGTTGAATACATTAACAATAAATACAAATGGGAGCTTCCTTTGTGTGATTCTTATGAAACGTTAGGAGGATTAATATTTGATAAAACTGAAAATATTCCTAGTGAAGGAGAAGAAATAATAGTTAAAGATTACAAGATTAAAATTAAAGAGGCAACTTCTTCAAAAATTGAAAAAATTGTAATTATAAAAAACATTAAAGAAGAATAGTAAAAATAAATTCTAAGTTGTAATTTCGAACCTTTAAATCTAAACTATGGCTATACTAGGTCAAATAAGAAAAAGATCGTTTGTTCTAATAGTAGTTATTGGGATGGCATTATTTGCTTTTGTTATATCAGGAGTATTTGTGGGCTCTGGCTTATCTCAAAATCAAACAATAGGAGAGGTAAATGGAGAGAAGATAGATTATGAAACCTTTAATTTGTTGGTGCAACAAACTCAAGATTTTTATGGACTTGACTTAATTAACGCTGTAAATTATGCTTGGGAAGTAGGAATAAAAAATACTGTATTAACTCAAGAATTGGATAAATTAGGAATAAATGCCGGCAAAGATCAACTTGAACAAATAGTGTCAGCTGAACCTTCAATTGTTTCAAATCCAGAGTTTCAGAATGATATAGGTCTTTTTGACTTTACTAAATTTAGTAGATACATAAATCAGCTAAAATCAATGAATCCAACTGCATATAATTCCTGGAAAATTCAGGAACAAAATGTTATTGCATCAGCAAAACAAAAAATTTATTTTAATCTAATTACATCAAGTATAACATATACTGACGTAGAATCAAATTTAGAGTATCATTTAGAGAATGATAAAGTAACAATAGATTATATAAAAATTCCTTTTAATGAAATTCCTGATTCAATATTCAAAATTACGAACTCACAGATATCAAATTTTATTAAAAAAAATAAAAACAACTATATTATTGATCCATCAAGAATTATAGAGTATGTCTTTGTTCCTGATGTTGCTTCTCCTCTTGATGAGAATAATATTAGAACTAATCTTGAATCAATAAGGGATGGAATAATTCAATATAATGATGTAACTAAATTAGTTGATAGTATTGAAGGGTTTAAAGATGCCAAAAATATAGTTGAGTTTGTTGAAACTTATTCAGAAAAACTATATGACTCAATATACAAGACTAGAGATCAACTTTCTGGAGATTTTCGAGATATATTATATGGATTAAGAAAAGGGAAAACTTTTGGTCCATATAAGGATGGAAATTATTATGTATTATCAAAAATGATTGATAAGAAAAGAGAAGGAGGTGTTAATAAAGTTTTATTAGCTAATATTCATAAACAAATAGTCCCATCTAATGAATCTTCAAATCAAAATTATAGACTTGCCTCACAGATTGAATTTGATGCAAAAACCAATTTATCATTAGATCAAAATAATTATTATGTTGAGAATTATGAAACTATAAACCCTTATGACTCTGGAATTCCTGGTATAAGTGATTCTAGATCAGTAATTAAATGGATTTATGATGAGTCAACGAAAGTAGATGAAATAAAAAGATTTACTTTAACTGAAGGATATTTGATTGGTATAATTAAAGAAATAAACAAAGAAAGACTTCCAGGGGTAGGTGATGTTTCAGATAATGTAAAAAATGAAATTTTAAAGAAAATAAAATTTGATTATATAAAGAAAAAGTATAAAACCCCAACTATTGAATCAATAGCAGAAGATTATAATATGGATATTCAAAGGGCTTCAGCTGTTACTCAATATGATCCTGTACTTGTTGGAGCAGGAGCTGAGCCTTATATTATTGGAGCATCTTTTGCCCTAGAACCTGGAGAAGTTTCAAATTTATTATTAGGGAAAGAAGGAATTTATATTATTCACTCTATATCAAAAGAAATAGCAGAGGATTTAAATTTGAATAGTGCTATTTCAAGATCACTTAGTGATAGGGAGATTGAAAGAATTGCCTCTCTTATACCTGAGGTGCTTGAATCAAGTGCTGAGATTAAAGATAATCGAAGTTTGTACTATTAACCATTTCTTTAAATCTAAAGACTTTATTAAAACCTTTATCAATAAAATACTTAGAGGGATTAAACTCACTTGAACTTAAGATAAAGTCTCCACCCCATGCACCAAGATTTTTAATTGAACCTTCAAAATCTGAAAACAACTCGCTTTTTACAGTCATTCTTTTTAATATAGAAGACAAAATTTGTTCATGCGAATCTAATAAAGAATTAAACTGTTTTTGATTATTAGTTATTGATATTTCTTTCGAAATAGAAGAAACTTTTTCAATATCAGAATTTGATACTTTGAGTTTACTATAGTTTAAAATTTCTCCACGTGAATCCTGTTTTTTATTTAAATAAATAAAAAAAAGATTATCTATAAACGGGGGATTAAATTTAGTTTTTTGAATTGATCTTTTCCCCTTTTTAAGACTGTATATAAGTGGATAATTAACTCTAGAACAAGCTATATCATAACCACTTCCTCCAAATGTTTCATTTAAAATTATATATGGATCAACATTTGCTAAGCTTGATAAATTTGATATAAGGGTTGACGAACTTCCTAATCCCCACTCCTTATCAAAATTTAATTTTGTTTTAATTTCACAACCATTGTTATTTAAAAAATTAGAATTATGATTTCTAATTGACTTAAGTATTTCATTAAGTCTTTTTGATACACTATAGTCTGAAGATTCAATTATTTCCAGTTTATCCTTATCTACTATTGTATTGAACCAAACATGATTCTTCATATCATAACTAGTCCATTTAATAAGATTATTATCAATCTCTTTATAATTTAATGATTGACCACAACTTAATGGTAAAGCAAATGCTTCAGCTCCATCTAGAACTAAATATTCTCCTGTAATCAGTAATTTACCATAGCTATATAAGTTCATAAAACTAATTTAAGTTTAAAAAATCTTGAACAGCTTTACTTGTAATTTTCTTTTCTTTAAAGAAAACTTTAGCATTTTCAATTTGATTTTCAGTTGCATTATTTTTTTTCAATAAATTAATCAAATGCATTTTCATATGACCTTTTTGTATACCTGCAGTTATCAATGATTTAATTGCAGCAAAATTTTGAGCTAGCCCAGCTGATGCTATTATTTCCATCAAACTCGATGAGTTCGGTTTGCCAAGTAACTTATGAGATAATTTAACCATTGGATGTAGATCAGTTATTCCTCCAACTGTACCTATAGATATAGGCAGTGTAAGCTTAATAGAAAAGATATTATTATCAATAGAGCATTCAGTCAACCCTTTATATTCTCCATCTTTGCAAGCAAAGGAGTGGACTGAAGCTTCAACTGCTCTAAAGTCATTACCAGTAGAAATTAAGATTGAATCAACACCATTCATTATCCCCTTATTATTTGTTACAGCTCTTCCTAAATCTATTTTAGAAATCTCGACTGCATGAAAGAATTTTTCTACAAACTCTTTACTATTTAACCCATTAATTTCTCCAATTTCATTAATTTGACACTCTGCGTTTGCTTTTACAATACAATTAGGTGTAGAGTTAGACAGAATAGACATTATAATATTTATATCCTTTTCTTTTTCTGTTAAGTACTCAGGAATTTTTATTTCTTCACACATTTTTTTTGAAATAATTTCTAGGCATGAGTTTATAAAATTTGCACCCATAGAATCAACAGTGTTAAATGAAATAGAAAGCTGATAATAATTATTGTATTTCCTTGACATATCAATAAGATTAATAGAGTTAATTCCACCTCCACGCTTTATCATTTTTGATGAAATTTTAGAAGTTGCATCAATTAGTTTAGATTTACTATCATCAATAAATTTTTTTATCTTTTGAAATTCTCCATTAAATAAAAAGTGAATTTGGCCAATTTTTTCTGAGCTAATCACTTTAGCTCTAAATCCCCCTTTATCATACCAGAATTTTGCAGAATTAGATGCAGCGGCAATAACTGAGCTCTCTTCTATTACCATTGGTAAACAATAATTTTTATTATTAATTAGAAAATTAGGTGCAACTGAAAATGGGAAATAAAAATTTGATAGCGTATTTTCAGAAAAAGTATCATGTATTGACTGAATGTTAATGTCATTATTTAAATACTTATCTAAGATTTCTAAATCCTCTTTGGAATTGCCCAAATAATTAGAACAAATCCATTCAATTTTCTCTTGTCTTGAAAGTTTTGAAAAACCAATTATTTTTTTTGACATAATTTTCTTTTCTTTATGTAAATATAAGGTAAATGACCCTCAATTTAATTTATCTTTTATTAGTCAATCGTACATATGAATCATCTTTTTAACGGAGACGAAATAAATCAAAGAACTATTCTAGGTCACCCTTCTGGACTTTTTACTTTGTTTTTCACTGAGATGTGGGAACGTTTTTCTTATTATGGGATGAGGGCTATTCTTGTTTTATTTCTAGTATCTTCTATGGCTGATCAGGGATGGGGTTGGGAAAGAGCGGATGCTCTTAAGCTTTATGCCTGGTACACAGGACTAGTTTATATAACCCCAATTTTTGGAGGTATTATAGCAGATAAATACTTAGGTTATCGGAAAGCAGTAATTATTGGAGCTTTTTTAATGACATTAGGACATGCTTCAATGTTTCTAGAGGTATTTTATGACTTTTATTTATATGTTGGACTTAGTTTCTTAATTATTGGAAATGGGTTTTTTAAGCCAAACATATCATCAATTGTGGGGCAGTTATATAAAGATGATGGAAAAATTAAAGATGCTGCTTATACAATTTTTTATATGGGTATAAACGCTGGAGCATTTTTAGGAATTTTACTATGTGGCTATATAGGAGAGACAGTAAATTGGCATTATGGTTTTGGACTTGCAGGAGTATTTATGTTTTTTGGAATGCTTCAATTTCATTATGGACAAAATATATTTGGTAATATAGGTCTATCTAAAAACACTTTAACTGATGAAGAAAATATTGAAGAAAATAAGGAGATTCACATAGCTCCTGTTTCAAAAAGAGTTATTCGTGATAGGCTTTTAGTTATAGGGATCTTTTCTTTTGTTACAATCTTCTTCTGGTGGGGATTTGAACAGTCTGGAGGAAGTATGACAATTTTTGCTAATGATTATACAAATAGAGATTTAATGGGAACAGGTGCACTTATATTTAAAATTATTAATACACTTTTAGTTGTCGTCCCAATGATAATACTTAGTATTATTTTATTCATGTTATTTAGAAATACTTTTGAAAAGTATATGATTTCAAATTTGTTTTTAGGGGCTAGTTTTGCAATTATATGGTTGATTGTTATTTGGATGTTAAATAGAGAGTTTAATAGCCCTGAAACTGAAGTTCCCGCCTCATGGTTTGCTATATTAAACTCATTTTTTATAATTGTGTTTGCGCCCGTTTTATCAAAAATTTGGCAATCCAAATTTAATCCTTCAGGACCTGTCAAATTTGGAATAGGGTTATTTCTCCTTGCGACAGGTTTCGCAATACTTTCGTATGGTTCTATTAATATACCTCTTGGTGCTGTATCAGCTTCACAGAGCATGATTTTTCTAATATTAGCTTATTTGTTTCATACACTTGGGGAATTATGTATTTCACCAGTAGGGCTTTCTTATGTTAGTAAACTTGCTCCTAAAAATTTAGTTGGTTTAATGTTTGGAGTTTGGTTTGTTGCAAACTTTATTGCAAACTATAGTGCTGGAATAACAGGTAGTTATATAGATCCTATTGTTGATGAATATGGAATGGCCTCATTCTTTTTAATTTTTACAATACTTCCTTCAATTGTAGGAGTTTTAATGATTCTTTCGAGTAGGAAAATTGTTAAAATGATGCATGGAATTGAATAATAATTTACCTCACAATAAGTTCTGCAGTTTTTCTAGATGGATTTTCTGCATAAAGCATATTTATTAAATTATTATAAGCATTAATCATTTCTAATCTATTATCTTTTTTCAAGATTTTATTGATACTATTTTTCAAATTATTTGAATTTAGTTCGCCCTGTACTAATTCATTAACTATTCTGTCATTAATAATAAGATTTACCAAAGAAATATACTTGATATTTACTAGCATTTTACCAATTAAATAAGTAATAAAGCTAGTTTTATAACAAACAACTTGAGGAATTTTAAAAATAGCAGCCTCTAAAGATGCTGTTCCACTTGTAACTATAGCAGCTTTTGCATTTGCAAGTAAATTATATGTTTGATTGAAGACAACTTTGACATTCTTGTTTTTTGTTAATTTATTATACTTTTCTTTATCAATACTCTCTACTCCACCAATAACAAATTGATATGATTTAAACATGTTAGTAATAGATAAAAAAACTGGGAGTACTTTCTTAATTTCTTGTAATCGGCTTCCTGGAAGTAAAGCAATTATAGGTTGATTTATATCTAAATTGTTTTTATAAAAAAAATTATCATCAGATTTAAATTTATTAATATAGTTAACAAGAGGATGCCCTGAATAATGTACTTCAAATTCATGTTTAATTTTATAATAATTTTTTTCAAATGGAAGAATAACATGCATATAGTCAATATCTCTTTTTATTGCATTAATTCTGTTTTCCTTCCATGCCCAAATTTGTGGACTAATAAAGTAATGATTTATAAATCCATTTTCTTTAGCCCACTTACAAATTCTTAAATTAAATCCAGGATAATCGATATATATTATTCTATCAGGCTTAAATTGGAGAATATCTTTTTTGCAAAAATTTATATTGTTTAAGATTTTAAAAATATTTTTCAGTACTTCAAAGAATCCCATTATTGAAGTTTCTTTGTAGTGCTTAACAAGATTATCAGATTTAGATTTCATAAGATCTCCACCCCAAAATCTTATTTCAGAATTAGGATCTAGAATTTGAATTTCTTCTATAAGTTGAGATCCATATATATCGCCAGATGCTTCTCCAGCTATTAGATAATACTTCATTTAAAATCCCATTCATTTAGATCTTTAATGGCAAAATGAGCAGTTAAATCAAATTCAACCGGAACTATAGATATGAAGCCATTATTCAAAGCCCATTCATCTGTGTCTTCTCCTTTATCTTTATCGACAAATTTTCCAGTTAACCAATAATATTCTTGCCCTAGAGGGTTTTTTCTTTTATCAAATTCTTCAACCCAATATGCTTTTGCCTGTCTGCAAATTTTTATTCCTTTTATTTCAGATTCTTTAATTGCAGGAATATTAACATTTAGCACTACACCTTTTGGCATCTTATTTTTTAAAGCATTCAAAGTAATTTTTTTTATAAATTTTCTGCTATTTAAAAAATTAGCATTCCATCTATAATCTAGAATTGAAAATCCAATAGCAGGAATACCCTCTATTCCAGCTTCAATAGCAGCACTCATTGTTCCTGAATATATTACATTAATTGAAGAGTTAGATCCATGGTTTATTCCAGATACACATAAGTCAGGTTTTCTAGGCATTAATTCATTTACTGCAAGTTTAACACAATCTGCAGGTGTCCCTGAACAGCTATATTCTAAGCGATCTGATGTTTTAGGGGTAACCTTAGAACAATGAAGTGTTGAGTTTATTGTTATTGCATGACCCGTTCCAGATTGAGGGCTATCAGGGGCAACTACTATAACTTCACCAATTTCAGACATGATATCAATAAGGCATCTGATTCCTGGAGCATTAATACCATCATCATTTGTAACTAAAATTAGAGGTTTTTCCATAGTATTAGTAATGAGAAATAATTTGGTAAAGATATAAAAAGCATTCCTAGTAAAAATTGTTAACTAAAGTTTAGTAATATACTTGATAAATAATGAGCTTTTTTATTTAATTTTGTGGATTATAATATTTATGAGATTATTAGGAATACTTGCATCTGGGATTATATCAATAGTAATATTTTTTCAATTATCTGTTAATAAATTTGATGACCCAAATAAAGACAAACTTTTAGTTGAATTAATTTCTGTTGTTTTAGACAGGCTACACTATGATCCTAAAATAATTGATGATGATTTCTCAAAAAGTGTATATGATGATTATATTAAGGCAATTGATCCACAAAAAAGATTCTTATTAAAATCAGATATTGAAAAGTTTGATCAATACCAATTTCTAATTGATGATCAGATAAAATCTTCAAGTACAGATTTTTTTAATTTAACTTATGAAACTTTGATTTCTAGAGTAAACGATGTCGAATCTTTTTATAAGGAGATTTTAAAAACCCCATTTGATTTTAATATTGATGAAACCTTAAATACAGATTTTGAAGAATTAGATTATGCAGAAGGTGTTTCTGATCACATCTCTATTTGGAGGAAAAGATTAAAACTATCAACTCTTGATGGATTTGTTACAAAGAAAATAATTCAAGATGAAAAGGAACCTTCAGATGATAGTGAAAAAGAATTAAAGTCTGATACTGACTTAGAAAGTGAGTCAAGAGAATCTATACTAAATAATTTAAAAGACTTTTTTGCTTTTAATGATGATCTTGAAAGAAAAGATTGGTTTTCGATATATTTAAATTCAATAGTAAATCAGTTTGACCCTCATACAGTTTACTTAGCACCTCAAGCTAAAGATGTGTTTGATCAAAATATCTCTGGAAGATTTCAAGGAATAGGAGCTAGATTATTAAAAAAGAATCAACAAGTAGAAATTGCTGAAATTATTATTGGAGGACCGGTTTGGAGAGATAAACTTTTGAATGTAGGAGATTTAATTCTAGGAGTTTCTCAAACTCCGGATGAAGAACCAGTAGATATTTCTATTATGAAGCTGACTGATGCTGTAGACTTAATAAAAGGAGAAAAAGGAACAAAAGTTTATCTTATGGTAAAAAGAGTTGATGGAGGGATTGAACAAGTTGAAATAACTAGAGATATTGTTGAATTGGAGGAGACATATGCAAAGTCATCTCTAATTTTTCAAGATTCAAAAAAATATGGATTTATAACTTTACCAAGTTTTTATGTTGATTTTGAGGACTATGATCAGAGGAATGCTGCTAGTGATATAAAAAAAGAAATAATTAAACTAAAAAACGAGAATGTAAGTGGAATAATAATGGATTTGAGAGGTAATGGAGGAGGTTCTTTAAAAACAGCTGTTGACATTACGGGCTTTTTTATAGATCAAGGACCAGTAGTGCAAGTTAAAAGTATTGGAGGAAGGAAAGAGGTCTTAAAAGATCAAGACTCATCAATTATATGGGATGGCCCTCTTATTATTCTCGTAAATGAATTCTCAGCTTCAGCTTCGGAAATTTTAGCTGCCGCACTTCAAGATTATAATAGGGCAATAATCATCGGAAGTAAACAAACCTATGGTAAAGGTACAGTGCAAAACCTTCTTTCTCTAAATCAATTTATATCTGGAAATACACATGGTGAATTAGGCTATATAAAGTTAACCACAGATAAATTCTATAGAATTAGTGGTGGTTCTACACAATTAGAGGGAGTTAAAAGCGATGTCGTTTTTCCTAATAGATATTCTTATATAGATATTGGAGAGAGAGACCTTGATAATCCTTTATCTTGGGATCAAATTAATTCTGCACAGTATGCTCCACTAGCTAGACAGATATATTATGATAAGACTCTTGAAAATAGCAAGAATAGAATTTCTAAGAATGAATTTTTTAATATTATTGATGAGCAAGCTAGATGGGTAAAAGAACGACAAGAAGATAATACAGTATCATTAAATTACAATATTTATAAAATGGATTTAGATAACACTAAAAAGGAATCAGAAAAATTTAAAAAAATTGATGATTTTAAATCTAATTATAGATTTGAATGGTTGAGAGATAATGTATTAAATGAAGAAATACCAGATGAAATAATAGAAAGAAGGAATAGGTGGGTAGAAGATTTACAAAAAGACTTATATGTCGATGAAGCAATCAACATACTAGGTGATTTATCCTCATTTTATTTAAACAGATTATCTCTAAGAAATAACAATTAACTTTCCTTTAGTCTGCTTGAATCATAATTTAGGTATATAAAGAACATTATACTAAAAGACAAAAGACTTGAACCTCCATAACTAACAAATGGAAGTGGTATGCCTATAGTGGGAAGAATTCCCAAAGACATCCCAATATTTATAAAAAAATGAATGAATAATAGACTCGCAAAACAATTGCAAAATATTCTCTTATGATAGATTTGTTGCTTCTCTGCTCGCCTAATTATTCTAATTATCAAACAACTAAATAGAAATATTAAAAAGCCAGCTCCTATAAATCCCCATTCTTCCCCAACTGTACTAAAAATATAATCAGTGTGTTGTCTTGGAACAAAATCACCTTTTGTTTGAGTTCCTTTTAAAAATCCAATTCCTGAAAATCCTCCAGATCCAATTGCTATTTTAGACTGATTAATATTGTATCCAACACCTTTTTTGTCTAAATCCTTTCCTATAATTATGTTTATTCTATCCCTATGTCTTTCTTCAAGAACATTTTCAAAAACATAATTGGTAGATAGGATTATAGAAAAATATAAAATTATAGTGAATATGAATTTTAGAAACTTAATTTTTCTCTTTTTTTTAGATTGATAGAAGATAAATAAAGTATATATAATTGAAACTAGAAAAATGGTTATATATATCCCTATGGTTAATGTTAAAAAGAAAACAACAATTATTATAAATAAGTGATAAAGAAAATTAATATTTAGACCTTCTCTAAATATAGGAAATATAAATGCTAAAAAAATTATTGCAGATCCAGGATCAGGTTGAAATGATATTAATAATATTGGAGCAAAAATTATTAAAGAAATAAAAAATAGATCTCTATTTCTGGAGATATCTGTTTGAATAATACTAAGATACTTTGCTAAAAAAAGACTTGTTGTTATTTTAACAAATTCTGAAGGTTGGAAATTAATAAACCCTAAGCTATACCAGGATTTTGCTCCTCCAGCCTTTATACCAAAAAAGAGTAACCCGATAAGAAGTAATATAGAAATAATGTAGAAAAGGAATGAATTGTCATGAAAAAATTTATCTCTTGTAGATAAAATCACAAATAATAATACAAGAGAAATTGAAAAGAAAGCAACTTGTTTACCGATAGGGTATGATAAATCCCAAAAGGAAATTAAATTTTCGTTATAAATAGATGAATAAATATTAATTAATCCAAAGACAACAATCATAAAGTAAATGGACAAAGAAATTAAATCATATTTTAAAGAAAAAATATTATTCATTTATTTCAAATAAATCAAATTTGTAGGGTTTTTCATACTCTTCTAATAAACTTCCGCTTAACATTCTTTGCTCCAACCACTTTCTTTTAACTTCTCCATCAATATATTTCTCAATAATTAAACTTGCTATTGGAGCTGCCCATCTACTCCCCCAGTAACCATTTTCAATAAATACAGAAATAGCAATTTGAGGATTATCAATAGGAGCAAAAGCAATAAATGTTGAATGATCAGTAAGTTGCTTTCTTTTATTATTTATTATTGTAAAATTTTCAATTGTACCAGTTTTTCCAGCAATTTTTATATTATTAACTTTTGCAATTCTAGCAGTTCCTGTTTCAACAACATCAAACATCCCCTGTATAACGATATCAAAGTTTTCTTGATCAATTGATGTAGAATTTTTTTCAAAAGATTTTGCTTGTTCATTACCAATTTTCTTGACAAAATGAGGCTTTATATAAAAGCCTCTATTAGCAATTGCTGAAACAACATTAGCCATTTGAATTGGAGTTGTAAGAACTTCTCCTTGACCAATTGAATTAGAAATTATTGTTGAAGCTCCCCATCTATTTTCTCCATATAAACTATTATAGAAATCGGATCCTGGAATAAATCCAGTATTGCCTATAGGTAAATCATAACCAAGATAATTTCCTAGTCCAAAACTTTTTAAATGATTAGACCAAGAATCAAGTCCTTCTGCAGGAGATTCATATTTTTCAATTATTCTCTTATATGTTTTAGCAAAAAAGGTATTACAGGAATTATATATCCCAGATTTTAAATTACTAACTGTTCCATATGGATTATGACATTGCATAAATGAATTTTTAGCATAATAGTGACCTCCATAGCATGTAAATGAAGTGTTATTATCAATTACGTTTTCTTGAAGAGCTATTAATGCATTTATAACTTTTAATGGAGAGCCAGGAGAGTATTGTGCTAGTAACGATCTATCAAATAATGGCTTATTAATCGTATCTCTTAATAGAATATTATAATTATTTGTTCTATTTGCACCTAAGAGCATGTTTAAGTTATATACCGGTGAGCTTACTAGGCTTAATACTTCACCAGTTTGAGGTTCTATAATAACTATTCCTCCTCTTTTATTTTCCATTAATTTCTCAGCATACTTTTGTAATTCAGAATCAATAGTAAGAGTTAAATTTTTTGATTTTTTAGCAGGTATATCATTTAAGGAATTATTATAAGGACCAATAATTTTATTAAATCTATTTTTTTGCAAAAATCGTATTCCTTTGATTCCTCTTAATTTATTTTCATAATATTTCTCGATGCCCTGTTTCCCTATATTTTCACCTTTTTCATAATATTTATCCTTCTTTATTTCATTAGGGCTAACCTCTCCTATATATCCAATTAAATTACCTGCAACTGGAAGAATATAATCTCTTGTTGACTTTTTCCTTATATAAAATCCATTATACTTCCATATCTTTTCTTGTAATAAGGCATTTTCCTCTCGGGTAATTTGTCCTTTTATAATTGATGGAACTTTTTTTGAATAACTAAATGCATCTGAGATTTTTTTTATTAGATTTATTTTTTCAATTCTCAGTATTTTACTTAGCTCAAGGGTATCAAATTCAGATAAGTTTTCTGGGATTAGCACTAACTCATACATTGGTTGATTAGATACAATTAATTCCCCATTTCTATCAAAGATAAGACCTCTTTCAGGATAAACTGATAATTCTTGAATAGCATTATTACTTGAAGCAGATTTGTAAAAATCATATGATAATTGAAGGTATGCAAGACGTGAAATAAAGATTATAGAAGTAATTATTGTTATCCAAATAAGTAAGTTTTTTCTAATCATCTTTTTATATCGTAGAAAATTTTAGTGGTTGCCCAAATTACAATAAAAGTAATAATTGAGTTTAATAATGTATATAAGATTATAGTATCAACAAAATTAAAACTGAAAAAAATAAGAGAGTAATAAATAAGTTGATGTAATAATATTATTATAAGGAAAAAAGTTATTCTATTTAATATAGGTACACTTGATAGCATAACTTTTCCAATATTAGCATTAACACCAAAGCAGTAATTTTCTATTAATCCTCTCATATAACAAACTGTAATAACTGCAATTGTATGACATCCATAGCTTTGAGATGTTAAATCTATAATTATACCAGTTAAAAAACCTAATAGTATAAGATAGGTCTTATTAAAGGTTGTCCTATATATAATAAATATCAAAAGATAAAAACTTGGATTAATGATCTCAAATAGATTCATGTTATTGAAAATAGAAATCTGTAATATCATTATGACAACAAAAGAGCTGAATAATTTTAGGTTTTCTTGATTCAATTTGAAATTAATTTATTTATTTGTTCGTTATCAAGTTTATCTAAAATATATACATTGTTTAAAGAAGAAAAATCATTAAATAATGAAACTTCAATTTCAAAATAACCTTCAGTAATATTAGTTTTATAATTTGAAATTGATCCTATAGGAATTCCTTTAGGAAAGTAAAAAGACATGCCTCCTGTAACAATTGTATCTCCTATTTTTATTTGATTACTAGATGGGATATCAGAAAGAATCATTTTTTTTGGACTATATCCATCCCAGTAAAGTGATCCAATTGTTGATAATCTTTCTATAATTGCATTAATTTTTAAATCTGAATTTAAAATTGAAATAATACTTGAATAATCATTACTGACATTATTTATAATTCCAATTATTCCTAAAGAGTTTATAACGCCTCTATCTATTGAGACCCCATTATTAGACCCCTTATCAATTAAAATAAAATTTCTCTTTTTATTTATAGTATTTCTAATAACATTAGCCGATATAGTGGACGGAAAGTGAGATTCAGATTTAGAAACAGTATTGTTCCCATAATTTTCTAATTCATTTTTTTTAAGAATTAGATTTTCTTCTTTTAGTAATTTGTTTTCATTAATTAGATCAAAATATGTTTTGAAATCATCAATTATATTTGCTGAAAATCCTGCGATGCTAATTGAGATATTCCCAATCTTTAAAAAATGTAAGCTACTATTATTATATAAATTATTAAATGAGAAAAATAATAACAAAAGATAAATAATTAAGTTCCTATACTTTATAATAGAATTAATTATTGACGTCATTAAATCTTATTTAATTAGAACCGATTTAAACTTCTCAAGATTTTTTAAGCAAATCCCAGTTCCTCTAACTACTGCCTGAAGTGGATCTTCAGCAATATATACAGGAAGGTCAGTTTTCTTTGATAGTCTTTCATCTAGACCTCTTAAAAGAGCTCCACCTCCAGCAAGATAAATACCAGTATTATATATATCAGCAGCTAATTCAGGAGGAGTTTGAGATAATGTTTCCATTATTGAGTCTTCAATCCTTATTATTGACTTGTCAACTGCTTTTGTTACCTCTATATAGGAAATTATTTTTTCTTTTGGTTTACCAGACAATAGATCTCTTCCTTGAACATGCATATCATCTGGAGGAATATCTAGTTTCTCAGTACAGGACCCAACATCAATTTTAATTTTTTCTGCAGTTCTTTCACCTATAGATAAATTATGTTTAGTTCTCATATAGTAAACAATATCATTTGTTAGGGTATCTCCTGCAACTTTTATTGATTTTTCACAAACAATACCAGAAAGAGCAATCACAGCTATTTCAGTTGTTCCTCCACCAATATCAACAACCATATTCCCTTTTGGTTTAACAATATCAACACCTATACCTATAGCTGCAGCCATCGGTTCATGGATTAGATAGACATCTTTCCCATTAACCCTTTCAGCAGATTCTTTTACAGCTCTCATCTCAACTTCAGTGATTCCTGAAGGGATACAAATAACCATTGTTAAAGAAGGAGAAAACCATCTTTTTTTAAGAGTTGGGATACTCTTAATAAGAGTGTTAATCATCTGTTCAGAAGCTTCAAAATCTGCTATTACGCCATCTTTTAAAGGTCTAATAGTTTTAATATTTTCATGTGTTTTACCTTGCATTATATTAGCGTCTTCACCAATAGCAATAATTTTATTAGTAGATCTATCAATTGCAACAATAGAAGGACTATCAATAACTACTTTATCATTATGGATGATTAAAGTATTTGCTGTGCCTAGGTCAATTGCTATTTCCTCTGTAAAGAATCCCATTGTTTAGTTTAAAATTAATTGGACTGCAAATTTAGTGAAATATTATAAATTAATGTCTAAAATGTCTAGTTCCTGTAAAAATCATTGTCATTTTGTGTTTATTACAAAAATCTATTGATTCATTATCTCGAATTGATCCCCCAGGCTGAATTATATTTTTAATATTATTAGCGTGTGCAAGTTCAACACAATCTTTAAAGGGAAAAAAAGCATCACTTGCCATAACGCAGCTTCTTAAGTCTGATTGAAATCCGAATTTTTTAGATTTTTCAATTGCTTGGTTTAATGCGTCAATTCTTGATACCTGGCCCATGCCAGAACCTATTAATTTATAGTCTTTTACTAATATTATACAGTTTGATTTTGTATGCTTTGAAATAACTGAAGCAAAAACTAAATCATCTTTTATTGATTTATGGGGAGATGTTTTAGTGACAATTTTAAAATTTTCTGAACTATCGACTATCTTATCAACTGTTTGTCTTAACTCACCACCTAAACAACTTCTATAATTAGATTCATTATTAGGATATTGAGTTAATTTTAGTATTATTCTGTTTTTTTTAGATTTTAATATATCTAAAGCATTTTTTTCAAATGATGGTGCTATTAATATCTCAAAAAACAACTTATTTATTTCATTAGCTGTTTCAAAATCTATTTTACTATTAGTTACTAGAATTCCTCCAAATGCAGATATATTGTCACTCGACAGAGAATCTTTATATGCATCAACTAACTTTGATCTAATTGCAACTCCACATGGATTATTATGTTTTAATATTGCAAAAACATTTTCTTCAAAACTTAAATCTTTTATTAAGTTAATTGCAGAATCAATATCTAAAAGATTATTAAAAGAAATTTCTTTTCCATGTAATTGATTTAAATTTTTATTGATATCTCCGATAAAAACACCTTCTTGATGAGGGTTTTCACCATATCTGAGTTTTTTCTTTATTAAACTGGCGCTATTAAAGTATTTAGATATTTCAGAGTCATAATTCATAGTATTTTTGAAAGCTTTAGTTGCAAATTCTTTTCGAGTTATTATACTTGAACCAGCATCTTTATTCAAGAGGTTTATTAAATCTTCATATTGTGATTTTGATGATATACAAAGTACAGATTTATAATTTTTTGCTGCTGCCCTAATTAGGGAAACACCCCCTATATCAATTTTTTCAATTATTTCATCAACTTGATCAGTTTTTTTTACAGTATCAGAAAAGGGATATAGATCAACAATTACCAAATCTATATCTGGGATATCATATTTCTCAGCATCATTTTTATCTGATTTAGAATCAGTTTTTAATATTCCTCCAAATATTATTGGATGAAGTGTTTTAACTCTGCCATTTAATATTGAAGGATAACTAGTTAAATCCTCGACTTTTTGAACATCAATATTTAGGTTTTTAATATAATCATATGTACCACCTGTAGAATATAACTTTATCCCAGAGCAATTAAGTTTATTAACTACCTGGTCAAGACCAGATTTATCAAAAACAGAAATTAAAGCGGAAGTAATTTTCTTCATTAAATAATCAAATTCTAAATTACAAAAAAAACCTGCTAACTTTAGCAGGTTTTTTTTATTTAAGTGTTAATTACATCATTCCTGGCATTCCGCCGCCGCCCATTGGAGGCATTTGAGGAGGAGCCTCCTCTTTGATGTCAACTAATGCGCATTCTGTTGTTAAAATCATTCCACCTACTGAAGCAGCATTTTCTAAAGCAACTCTAACAACTTTTTTAGGATCAATGATTCCATTTTTTAGCATATCAACAAATTTACTCTCTTTAGCATCATACCCAAAGTTTTTATTACCTTCAAGAACTTTCGACATAACTACTGAACCTTCTGCTCCAGAGTTTTCGACTATTATTCTAAGAGGTGCTTCAATTGCTTTATTGATTATTTGAATTCCAGTTGCCTCATCACTATTACTAGACTTAATTTTATCAAATTCAGATCTAGAATTTAGTAATGCAACACCACCACCAGCAACTATTCCTTCTTCTATAGCAGCTCTGGTTGCATGTAAAGCATCATCAACTCGATCCTTTTTTTCTTTCATTTCAACTTCAGAAGGAGCTCCTACATAAAGAACAGCAACACCTCCTGATAGTTTTGCAAGTCTTTCTTGAAGCTTTTCTTTGTCATAATCAGATGTTGTTGATTCAATTTGAGATTTTATTTGGTTAACCCTATCTTTTATATCTTTTGACTTACCTGAACCATTAACAATAGTGGTATTATCCTTATCTATTGTTACTTTTTCAGCAGTTCCAAGCATATCAAGTGTTGCGCTCTCTAGGTTAAAGCCTCTCTCTTCTGAAATTACAGTACCGCCTGTTAGTATAGCTATATCTTCAAGCATAGCTTTTCTTCTATCACCAAAACCAGGAGCTTTAACTGCAGCAATTTTAAGAGAACCTCTAAGTTTATTAACTACTAATGTTGCAAGTGCCTCACCATCTATATCCTCTGCAATAATTAAAAGAGGTTTGCCAGATTGAGCAACGGGTTCAAGTATAGGCAGTAAATCTTTCATAACTGATATCTTTTTATCAGTAATTAGTATTTGAGGAGTTTCAAGATCAGCTTCCATTTTTTCTGAATCTGTTACAAAATATGGAGAGATATAACCTCTATCAAACTGCATTCCTTCAACTACATCAACGTAAGTTTCAGTACCTTTCGCCTCTTCAACTGTAATAACACCTTCTTTTCCTACTTTTTCAAAAGCTTCAGTAATTAGAGTCCCTATTGCTGAATCATTGTTTGCAGATATACTAGCTACCTGTAGGATTTTATCAGATGCACTCCCAATTTCTACTGATTGCTTTTCTAGAGCTTGAACTACAGATGTAACTGCTTTATCAATACCTCTTTTAAGGTCCATTGGGTTTGCTCCTGCAGCAACATTTTTTAATCCTTCATTTACTATTGATTGAGCTAATATTGTTGCCGTTGTTGTTCCATCTCCAGCTAAATCATTCGTTTTAGAAGCTACCTCTTTAACCATTTGAGCCCCCATATTTTCAAGATTATCTTTTAGCTCAATTTCTTTTGCAACAGTTACACCGTCTTTAGTGACTTGAGGTGCGCCAAAAGATTTCCCAATAATAACATTTCTACCTTTAGGGCCTAGAGTAACTTTAACAGCATTTGCTAAAGCATCTACTCCTCGCTTTATACCTTCACGAGCTTCTATATCAAATTCAATTTTTTTTGCCATTTTTTTAGATTTTTAATTAAACAATTGCTAGAATATCACTTTCTTTCATAATCAAGTAGTCTACTCCATCATGTTGTAGCTCAGTTCCTGAGTATTTTCCATAAAGCACAATATCTCCAACTTTGACTGTTACAGGGTTTTCCTTTGTGCCTGGACCAACAGCTACTATTTTTCCTCTTTGAGGTTTTTCTTTTGCAGTATCTGGAATTATAATCCCAGAAGATGTCTTAGTCTCAGCCTCTGAGGGTTCAACTAAAACTCTGTCTGCTAATGGTTTAATATTTATTTTACTCATAACTATTATTTTTTTTAAATATTTTTCATAAACTATGCCAACTACATTTTAATGACATTTTGACACAATAAATTAATTAGTTGTTCTCTCCAGCATTCTCTGGAATCTCTGGAACCTCTGGAATTGTTTCTTCAATAGTTGATTCATCTATCAAAATAGACTCTGAATCATTAACATCATCCATAAGAGAAACATTAGAAATAAGAATTAATGAACCAAGTACTATTGCTAATACCCATGTACTTTTATCAAGAAAGTCAGTTGTCTTTTGTACTCCACCAATTTGTTGTTGGCCTCCTCCAAATGTTGAAGAAAGACCTCCTCCTTTAGGATTTTGAACCATTATAACGAGTATTAAAAGAAAACAGACAAAAAGTATCAGCGAAATAAATATCCAGAATGTTCCCATTATTTTATTTTTTTTCTAAACGTTTAATTTTCTTTATGTGGTCTGCAAAGAAACTACTTTTTTTTGGATATTTCAAACTTAATATTTTATAAGCTTTGATAGCTTTTTTGTATTTTTTTTGATTAGTTAATATCTTAGCAAGGGTCTCTGTAATTAACTCAGGATCATTTTTATCATGTTCTTTGGGTTTGAATTTATATTCAGAATCTTTCTCTTTAATTATTAAATTTGATTTCTTATCAATAAAGGTTTCAATTAGGTTTAATTTTTCATCAATTTTACTATCACTATTATTAGAAATTTTATCAAACCAATCAAGAAAAGTAAATTTGTCTTCTAAATCTTTGTTAATCTCTTTTTTATTATCTAAAAAAATTTCAGTAGTCATCCAATTTTTCAAATTTGCCCTATCAAATGATAGAATTGCAGCTCTACTAAGGATACGAGAAAAGTTATTCACACCTTGACTTTTAATCGATTTAAGGTAATAGGCAGATATGGTCTGAGAATAAGGATACTTATTAAAGAGGTGTTTTAAATCAGACAACTGATTGTTATCTTTTGGGTTAAAATTATTAATAATGTAGTTAAATTTTTCAGATATCATATATCACCATTTTGCTAGTGTTTCATTAAAAATATCCTGAGTAATTCTTTCAAAAATATCAACTAAAGCCGCATCCTTAATATCATATAGTTGAAGATTACCAGGAAAATCATAATAAAAAGAAAAAGATTTTTTGAAATCATCTTCTTCATTTAGTTTATTCTCATAATTTAAACTAACTCTCATTGTAAGTCTATTCTGTGCAGCTTTAATTTCAGCTGTTGCTGCCATTGGAGTTATGCTGAATTCAGTTATTTCCCCCTCATACAGTAAATCTCCACCTTCATTAACAAGACTTAAACTTGTTTGGTTAACGATAAGGTCTTGAAGTGCAATAGTAAAGTCTCTATCAAGTCCTGGTTCAATTGTTGATCCTGGTTTATCCCCGGAATTATTTTCAAAATAGTTTACTTGAAAAGTTTCTGCTCCAACAGGAATAGATGATCCAGTGAAAGAATAAATTCCGCATGAAGTAACAATTAAGTATAAACCAATAAAGAGTTGTTTAAAGTTCATTTATATCTCCTAATTTATGTTGTTTAATTTTTCTATAAAGAGTTCTTTCAGAAATTCCTAGTTCTTTAGATGCTAGTTTTCTTCTTCCTTTAGTTCTGATTAATGCTTGTTTGATCATTTCAATTTCTTTATCTAAAAGTGAAAGTGTCTCTTCTTCTTCAATGGTTTCAGCATATTCAAATTTTTCAGAATTTTCAATTTCATTTGCTTCAATGCTCAAAGCAGGATCTTTAATATTTACAGAATCTATTTCATGTGAAATATCTTTATTTTTAGAGCTAGGATCACCATAAATTTTTTCAATCAAACCTTGATTTTTTTCTTTAACTTCACTTGAATCCTCTTTTATTAACTCTAAAGTTAATTGTTTTAAATCAGCTAAATCACTTTTCATATCAAACAAAACTTTATATAAAATCTCTCTCTCTGATGAAAATGATCCAGACTCGTTTTTAATACTATTAAGTGTAGCTGGAAGTTTACTGGTTTTATTTGGCAAGTAATCATTTAATTTTTCACTTTTTAATAATCTTTCTTTCTCAAGTATAGACATTTGTTCAGCGATATTTCTTAATTGCCTTATGTTTCCTCTCCATTCATTTTGACATAAAAGCTCTTCAGCTTTTTCATCAAGCCTTAAAGTAGGCATGTTATATTTTTGGGCAAAGTCTGATGCAAATTTTCTAAATAAAATTGGAATATCCTCTTTCCTTTCTCTTAAAGGAGGAATGTTTATAATTATTGTGCTTAATCTATAAAAAAGATCTTCTCGAAACTTTCCAGACCTTATTGCATCATCCATATTACTATTTGTAGCAGCAACTATTCTTACATTGGTTTTTTCTACTTTTGATGATCCTACTTTAATATATTCACCACTTTCTAAAACCCTTAATAATCTTACTTGAGTAGACAAAGGAAGTTCACCAACTTCATCTAAAAAAATAGTTCCTCCATCAGCAACTTCAAAATATCCACTCCTGTTACTAGTTGCACCTGTAAAAGCACCTTTTTCATGTCCAAATAATTCAGAGTCAATTGTTCCATCAGGAATTGCTCCACAGTTAACTGCAATATACTTAGCATGTTTTCTGTGAGAGTATTGATGAATTATTTTAGGAATACTCTCCTTACCAACACCACTCTCACCAGTTACGAGAACAGAAATATCAGAATTCGAGACTTGAATTGATTTTTCAAGTGCTCTATTTAGTTTATTATTATTTCCAATAATTCCAAATCTTTGTTTAACAGATTGAATAGATTCCATATTAAATAGCTAATGATTTCTTTTTTGCTTTACCGATTAATGTAGCTGAAGTAAAGTCTTCAATTGTTACCTGCACAATATCTCCAGGAGAGTAGTTTTCTTTTGGAAATACAACTACATTATTTTCACTAGTTCTGCCACTCCAAAAACCATCTGACTTTTTTGAAGATTTATCAATTAAAACAGGACATGTTAAATTCAAGAATCTTTGGTTTCTTTCTTTGCTATGTTTTTGTTGCAGATTAATAATTTCTTCTAACCTTCTTTGTTTAATCTCTTTTTTTATATCATCTCTAAAGTTTCTTGCAGCATAAGTTCCAGGTCTTTCAGAATAGGCAAACATATATCCAAAATCATATTTCACCTCTTCCATTAAAGTTAATGTGTCTTGATGGTCTTTCTCAGTTTCAGATGGAAAACCAGTCATTATATCGTGAGAAATTCCACAATTAGGGATTATCTCTCTTGTTTTTTTAATAAGCTCAAGATACTCTTGTCTTGTATGAAGTCTATTCATCTTTTTTAAAATTCTATCACTTCCTGATTGAATTGGTAAATGAATATAATTACAGATATTATTGTATTTAGCCATGGTCTCAAGAACATCAATAGTCATGTCCTGAGGATTAGATGTTGAAAATCTAATTCTAATTTGAGGAAAATTTGATGCAATTAAATCTAAGAGGTTAGAAAATCTTTTTGAATTTTTCTTTTGCTCATTAGAAGCTTTTATGAAATCTTTTTTTGGTCCACCACCATACCACAAGTAGCTGTCTACATTTTGCCCTAGAAGAGTAACTTCTCTATAACCTTTTTCTGATAGCTCATAAATTTCTCTAATTATACTTTCAGGACTTCTACTCCTCTCTCTTCCTCTAGTAAAAGGAACAACGCAAAAGGTACACATATTATCACATCCTCTAGTTATTGAAACAAATGCATTAATCCCATTATTATGAATTCTTACAGGAGAAATATCGCCATAAGTCTCCGACTTAGATAAAATAACATTTACAGCTTTTTGATTATGCTCAACTTCATTCAAAAGATTTGGCAAGTCTTTATATGAGTCAGGGCCAACTACTAAATCTACTACTTGTTCTTCTTCAATTAATTTTTCTTTTAATCTTTCAGCCATACATCCTAATAAACCTACTTTTAATTTATTATTCTGTTTTTTCAAAGAATTAAAATTTTTTAATTTATTTCTTACTGTTTGCTCAGCTTTATCTCTTATTGAACATGTATTAAGTAAAACAAGGTTTGCTTCTTTAGAATTATCAGTCAATTCATAACCTTCTTTTTTAAGAATTGAAGCAACAACTTCACTATCAGAAAAGTTCATCTGACAGCCATAGGTCTCTATATAAAGTTTATTTTCTTTAATAATTCTATAATTTGACTTGTAAAATTAATCAATTATATTAAATTATGCCAATTTGTCAGTTTATTAAAGCTTTAAACTAGCTTTTTTGATTGAATTGTATCCCTCTTTAATATTAGAAAAACTGTGAATGCCATTCTTTTTTAGTATTGAAGCTGCAATCATACTTCTATATCCACCTTGACAATGTATATAGAATATAGATTTAAAATTAATTTGATCAATAGATTTATTTATTGATTTTAAAGGAATATTTAAAGAATCTGATATTGATTCATTTTGATGTTCATCATGGCTTCTAACATCAAGTATAAGGTGTTTTGACTTATTCTCAAGATCTTTAAGAACAGATGCCTTAGAAGAATCTATAGAAGAGGTTACTTTTTCTTTTGATGTCCAATTTTCAATCCCTCCTTTTAGATATCCTAGAATATGGTCAAAACCTACTCTTGATAATCTAGTAATAACTTCTTCTTCTCTTCCATTAGGGACTACAAGTAGAATAGGAGTATTAATATCCTCTAAAATCTCCCCTACCCACGGAGCAAACCTTCCATCTAATCCAATAAAGATGGAATTAGGAATATGTGCTTTTGCAAAATCATCTTGATGTCTAACATCTAAAACAATTACATATCTTTTTGAAATTAAATCTTCAAATTTATCAGGATCAAGAGGGTTTAAATTTTTTTGTAGAACTTCTTTTGAATCATCATATCCATTTTTATTCATAGAAACATTAAAAGGAAAGTATTTTGGTGGTTTATCAAGCCCATCCAGGACTTCATCAATAAACTCACTTTTTGTCATATTTTCCCTTAGTGCATAGTTCGTTTTCTTTTGATTGCCTAGAGTTCCAATAGTCTCTGAGCTGAGGTTTTTTCCACATGAGGATCCTTCACCATGACCAGGATAGATTATGATTTCATCATCTAATGTCATAATTTTATTTCTTAAGCTATCATATAACAATCCAGCGAATAATTTAGCATCAACTTTAGTGTTTTGAGATAGATCTGGTCTTCCAACATCTCCTATAAATAGAGTGTCACCTGTAAAAATTGCATGATCATTTCCTGTCTCATCTTTTAATAAATATGTTGTGCTTTCAAGAGTATGTCCTGGTGTATGCAATGCAATTATTGTTAAATCACCAATTTTAAACTCTTGTCCATCTTTTGCAGATAATTTATTAAATGAAGTTTCTGTATTTGGTCCATAAACAATATCAGCTCCTGTTTTTTTTGCTAAAGTAATATGACCACTAATAAAATCAGCATGTAAATGGGTTTCAAAAATATATTTTATTTTGCTCCCCCTTTTATTAGCTTTTTCTAGATATGAATCTATTTCTCTAATAGGATCAATAATAGCTACTTCATCATTACTTTCAATATAATATGAACCTTGTGATAAGCAACTCGTATATATTTGCTCTACTATCATAAATTATATACAAAAGTAGTTTGTTTTTTTAAAAAATTACCAAAAAAAAATAAAGTAAAAATTGATAAAATTAAATTTTTATATTTTTAACAAAATAAATCTGTTTACTTTTAAGCCCAAATTTTTATTTGATGTCAAGAAATTTAGTTATCGTAGAGTCTGTTACAAAAGCAAAAACAATTGAAAAAATCTTAGGAGAAGATTTTAAGGTTGTTTCTTGTGTAGGCCATATATCTGATTTACCTGTAAGTGAAATAGGAGTTGATATACAGAATGATTTCAAACCAAAATATATTATCCCAGATGAAAAAAAACAGGTTGTTAAAGACCTGAAAAAATATGTAAAACAATCAGACAAAGTCTGGCTTGCCAGTGATGAAGATAGGGAAGGAGAAGCAATTGCTTGGCATTTATATGAAAACCTTAATCTAAATAATAAAGAATTTGATAGAATTGTTTTTCATGAAATTACAAAAAATGCTATTCTTAAGGCAATAGAAAACCCTAGATCTATTGACTATAATCTTGTTAATGCCCAACAAGCTAGAAGGGTCTTGGATAGACTTGTTGGATATGAACTATCTCCTGTGTTATGGAAAAAGGTAAAAACTGGTTTATCTGCTGGAAGAGTTCAATCAGTTTGTGTAAGAGTAATTGTAGAGAAAGAAAGAAAAATTCAAAAACACGAATTTCAAAATAGTTTTAAAACTATTGGTGTTTTTAATAATCTAGCAGGAGAGCAAATCAAATCTGAGCTTGATATTAGGTTTAAAACAGATGAAGAGGTGAAAAACTTTTTTATTCAAAATGAAAATGCAATTTTTCATATTGACTCGTTAGCTAAACAACCATTAAAGAGATCACCAACTCCTCCTTTTACTACTTCAACTCTTCAGCAAGAAGCATCAAGAAAACTTGGGTTTGGAGTTTCTAGGACTATGAGTACTGCTCAAAAGCTTTATGAAGCTGGGCTTATAACTTATATGAGAACTGATAGTGTTACTATTTCAGATGAGTCTAAAGATTCAATAATTAATAAGATAAAATCTAAATTTGGCGAAAAATTTGTTTTATCAAGAAATTTTCAAAATAAAAATAAATCTGCCCAAGAAGCTCATGAAGCTGTTAGGCCTACTAAAATAGATATTGAAGAAATAACATCTGACTATGATCAACAAAGGCTCTATAAATTAATTTGGCAAAGAACAATTTCATCTCAAATGGCAGATGCTGAGATTGAAAAAACTATAGTGAAAATAAAATCTGATAAATATGACAATAAATTTACGTCAACAGGTGAAGTAATAATATTTGAGGGTTTTCTTAAAGTTTATCTTGAAGGTACTGACGATGAAAATGAAGAAGAGAAGAGTGTATTACCAAAAATTCAAGAAGGCGAAGAGCTTAAACTTGATAAGATAACTTCAAAAGAAATGTTTTCAAGCCCTCCATCAAGATATACGGAAGCCTCTTTAGTTAAAAAAATGGAAGAACTTGGAATTGGTAGACCAGCTACATATGCTACAACAATTTCTACTATTCAGAAAAGAGGTTATATTGAAAAGGGAAGTAATGAAGGATCTGAAAGAGAGTATAAATTTCTTGAATTCTCAAATAATCAAATTTCAAATCAAATTTTGAAAGAAAGAACAGGCTCAAACAAGGGTAAATTAATTCCGACGGATATTGGAGTAATTGTTAATGATTTTTTAGTAAATAATTTTAGAAATATTCTTGATTATGGATTTACGGCAGAAGTAGAAAAGAATTTTGATCAAATTGCTTCAGGAAATGAAGAATGGTCAGAAATAATTAAACGATTTTATAAAGATTTCCATTCTAATGTTACTGAAGTTAATGAAACTGCTGAGAGACAATCAGGAGAAAAAATTTTAGGAAATGATCCTAAGTCAGGAAGGGTAGTAAAAGTTAGGCTAGGTAGATTTGGACCACTTGCACAGATTGGAAACACAGAAAATGAAGAAAAACCAATTTTTGCAAGTTTAACCAAAGATCAACAACTTGAGAATATAACTCTTGATGAAGCTCTGGACTTATTTAAGTTCCCAAAAGAACTAGGTGAGTATAAAAATGAGACTGTTACTGTTAATAATGGAAGATATGGAGCATATATTAAATTTTCATCAAAATCAATTTCAATCCCAGAAAACCATGATCCATTTACAATAGAGTTAAGTGAAGCTATTGTATTAATTGATCAAAAGCATAAGGCTGATGAACCAATTCACTTTTTTGATGACCTACCTGTAACAAAAGGAGTTGGTAGATTTGGACCTTATATAAAATGGAATGAAAGTTTTATAAATGTCAATAAGACATTTGATTTTGATAATCTAACTATTGAGAATATAGAAGAATTAATTAAAAACAAAATACAGAAGGACAAGGATAAGCTAATTAAAGAATGGCCTGATCAGGAAATAAAAATTGAGAAAGCTAGATGGGGAAGGTCTAAAATCTCCAGTGGAAATAGAAAAGTGGAAATTCCTAAAGAAATTGATCCAAAAAAGATTTCACTTGAAGAAGCTCAAAATTATCTAAAAACAAAAAAGAAGAAATGATCATTGAACTTCTCAAACCAATTAATGAAGAAGAATTTAATTCTTTAAAATCAAAAAAAAGTGGTTCAATAGGAGAAGAAATTCAAATTTATACAGAAAATTTAGGGTTTCCAAATCTAGATTCAACTGATATTGCAATCATAGGAATTAGTGAAACTAGGAATTCGTTTTTTGAATCAACACATTTTAATTTATCTAATCTTCGTAAAGAGTTTTATCAATTAAATCTTGGAAAGTGGAAAAAATCGATCTCTGATCTAGGGAATCTCCCTAATGGTGAAACAACAAACGATACATACCATGCAATTTCTGAATTATGTCTTTTTTTAAGAAAAAAAAATATAATCACAATAATAGTTGGGGGAAGTAATGATATAATTTTTCCAATTTTTAAATCTTACAGTAATTTCAATAAAAAGGTTAATATAGTTTCAGTAGATAATCAATTTGACCTTCATCAGGAAGAAGATCTTTTATCAAGCAGATCATATATGAATAAAATAATTATTGATGATTCATCTAAATTAAATGATTTTACAAATTTAGGATATCAAAGACATCTTTGTTCTCCTGATGAGATAGATTTAATGGAGAAACTTTTTTTTGATTATATCTCATTAGGAGATTTAATTGGTGATCACAAAAGTGCAGAACCAATATTAAGAGATGCTCATATAATTGGTTTAGATATGAAAGCATTATCATGGATTTCTTCTGGAAATTTTGATAATGGTAATCCAAATGGTATTGATAGCAGGCTAATATGTATTTTATCTAGGTATTCTGGAATTAGCGATAAATCTAGATTTTTTGGTTTGTTTGAATTATTAAATAATTCTATTTCAAATAAACTTTATGCTCAAATAATTTGGTATTTTATTGAAGGTGTTAATTCTAGATTTCTTGAACCTTTATTTAATGATTCAACTGGTTTTATAAAATATAATGTATCAGTATCAGGAAGAGATTTGGTTTTTATAAAAAGCAAGAGAAGTGATAGATGGTGGTTAGAAATTATTTTATCTGACAATGATGAAAAAAGATATTTACCATGTTTAGAAACTGATTACAATTCTGCATTAAAGGATAATATTCCAGATAGATGGTTTAGGGCAATAAAAAGAAATTAAATTTCTTGTAAATATCTTTCAGCATCTAAAGCAGCCATACAACCAGTTCCAGCAGCAGTAATCGCTTGTCTGTATTCTTTGTCTTGAACATCTCCAGCAGCAAAAACTCCAGGTACATTTGTAATAGTAGATTTGGATTCAGTAATTATATATCCATTATTGTCCATCTTTATCTGACCTTTAAAAATTTCAGTATTAGGTATATGGCCAATGGCTAGAAATAGTCCAGTTATATTTATTTCACTCAATTCTTCAGTTAAATTGTTTGTTATTTTAATCCCTTGAACTACATCTTCTCCTATAACTTCCTTTACTTCATGATTGAACAAAACTGAAATATTATGATACTTATTAATTCTATGTTGCAAAGCCTTAGAAGCTCTCAGGTGATCTTTTCTAACAATCATAGTTACTTTTGAGCATATTTTAGCTAAATAAGTAGCTTCTTCAACTGCTGTATCTCCTCCACCTACAACAGCTACTTCTTGATTCTTGTAAAAAAATCCATCACAAACTGCACAAGCAGAAACACCTCCACCAATTAATTTTTGTTCACTTGGTAAACCTAAATATTTTGCTGAAGCGCCAGTACAGATAATAATTGTTTTGGCTTCAATTTTAGTTCCATCTTGAGAAAACACCTTATGAACCCCACCTCTTTCTGATGAGAATTCAACTTTAGATATAAAGTCAATTCTTACTTCAGTGCCAAATCTTTCAGCTTGTTCTTTTAATTCATGCATCATTGTTGGACCATCTATACCTTTTGGATAGCCAGGGAAATTATCTACATCTGTGGTTGTAGTCAATTGGCCTCCAGGTTCAAGACCTGTATAAATTATTGGTTTCAAGTCTGCTCGAGCTGCATATATTGCAGCTGTATAACCAGCGGGACCACTTCCAATAATTAATGTATTCATAAATTAAGCCATGAATATAAAAATTAAAAAAACAAAAGAATAATTTTAAATTAAAACATTATTAACTTTGTAGTTCCATATTATTGACAATGGGTAAAAAAAATATAAAATACCAATCTCCTGGAATTAATGAAGAAACGAGATTTGAGAAATTTCATACTGTATGTTTTGAAAATTCTGAAATTGCATCAAAGTTAATTGCTAGAGAGATTTGTGACTTGGTTAAATCAAAACAAGAAAAAAATAAAAATTGTGTCTTGGGTTTTGCAACTGGTTCATCACCTAGGATTATATATAAAGAAATAGTTAAGATTCATAAAGAAGAATCAATAAGTTTTAAGAATGTTATTTCTTTTAATCTTGATGAATATTATCCAATTAAAGTAAATGATAAAAATAGCTATCACAAGTTTATGAGTGAGAATTTATTTGATCATCTTGATATTCCAAAAGAAAATATAAATATACCATTAGGAGAGATTAAGCCTAAAGGAATAAAAAAATTCTGCGAATCATATGAGAAAAAAATTGAAGAGAGTGGAGGAATTGACATACAAATTTTAGGTATAGGGAGAACAGGTCATATAGGGTTTAATGAGCCAGGATCACATTTTAATTCTAAAACTAGACTAATTAATCTTGATGATACTACAAGGTTTGATGCAAGTAAGACTTTTGGTGGAAAAGAAAATGTTCCTAATACAGCAATTACTATGGGGGTTAGAACTATTTTTAATTCTAAAAGAATAATAGTTATGGCATGGGGTATTCATAAGAGTTTAATTGTAAAAAAGTCAGTTGAAGGAGATGTCACGCCTTTAGTTCCAGTATCATATCTTCAAAAACATAATAATACTACATTAGTATTAGATAATGAGTCTGCAAGTGAATTAATAAAATCTAAAACGCCATGGTTAGTTGACACTTGTAAATGGACTAATCTAATGAAGAGAAGAGCTGTTGTTTGGCTTACCGAGATTACAGGAAAATCTATACTTAAATTAACTGATGAAGATTATAACAAAAATGGACTTTCTGATTTATTAGTTCTAGAGGGATCTTCCTACGAATTAAACATTAAAATGTTTAATCATTTTCAAAATACAATAACTGGATGGCCAGGAGGAAAGCCAAATGCAGATGACAAAACTAGACCAGAAAGAAAATCTCCGAATCCTAAAAGGGTTATAATCTTTAGCCCACATCCAGATGATGATGTTGTCTCAATGGGAGGAACCTTTGATAGACTTGTATCTCAAGGTCATGATGTTCATGTTTCTTATCAGACTTCAGGAAATATTGCTGTATCTAATCATGATGCCTTAAAATTCCTTGAGGTTTCAAAAGATGTGAATGAAGTTAAGACTAATGATTTAAAAGTTTTAATTAAAGAGCTAAAAAATAAAAGAATTGATCAGATTGGTTCAAAACAAGTTAGAAAATTAAAAGGTCTTATAAGAAAAAGTGAAGCAATTGCAGCTACACGATATATTGGTATTCCAGATAAGAATACTCATTTCATGAATTTACCTTTTTATGAAACTGGTAAAATTCAAAAGAATCATCCTTCAGAAAAAGATATAGAAAAGACAGCTCTATTAATAAAAAAGATAAAACCTCATCAAATTTATGCTGCCGGAGATCTTGAAGATCCTCATGGAACACACCAAGTATGTCTAAATATAATTTTTGATGCATTGAAATCTATTAAAAAAGAAAGGTTTATTAAAGATTGTTGGTTATGGCTATATAGAGGAGCTTGGCTAGAGTGGGATATTCATGATATAGATATGGCTGTACCAATGAGTCCAAATCAAGTATTAAGAAAAAGAACATCAATTTTCTTTCACCAAACTCAAAAAGATGGCGTAATGTTTCAGGGTCAAGATCTAAGAGAGTTTTGGGTTAGAGCTGAAGAAAGGAATAAAGAAACTGCACTTAAATATAAAAAAATGGGCCTTGCAGATTATGCTGCAATAGAATCCTTTAAAAGATATCACTATTAAAAGATATTACTATATTTAAAAAAACTTACTAATAATTTAAAAAAACTTACTAATATGAGAAGGATAACTACATTAATTATTTCTGTCATGATTCTTTCAATAGGGATGAATCTTAATGCTCAGAAGAAATATTCAAATAAAAAAATTAAATCTTTAAAAAATACTGCAATTAATCTTGTTGAAGAGGATAAGAAAAAAACTCAGATTATGGTTGATAAAGTTTTTAGCTTTTCTGAATTAGGATTTCAAGAATTTGAAACTTCAAATTATTTAACATCAATTTTAGAATCAAATGATTTTATAATAGAAAAGGGAGCGTCAAATGTGCCAACTGCTTGGTTTGCAACTTGGTCTAATGGAGATGGAGGCCCTACTATAGCTCTTGGTAGTGATATTGATGGTATTCCTAAAGCTTCTCAGTATCCTGGTGTAGCTTATCATAAACCTATTATAGAAGGAGCTCCAGGACATGGAGAAGGTCATAATTCAGGTCTACCTGTTGTGATTACAGCTGCCTTATCAGTTCAAAAAATTATGAAAGACAACAATATAGAAGGAACTTTAGTTTTATGGCCTGGTGTAGCAGAAGAACAAATTGGAACTAAAGCATGGTATGTGAGAGATGGATATTTTGACAATATAGACATGTGTATTTTTACTCATGTTAGTAGTAATTTAGGAGTTTCATGGGGGTTAGCAACTGGAACTGGGCTAATTTCAGTAGAGTATACATTTGATGGAGAAACGGCTCATTCTGCAGGAGCACCGTGGAGAGGAAGAAGTGCATTAGATGCTGCTGAATTAATGAATATTGCATGGAATTACAAACGTGAGCATCTTCATCCTTTAAAAAGATCACACTCAATTTTTACTGATGCTGGAGATCAACCAAATGTTGTTCCCTCAAAAGCATCAATTTGGTTTTACTTCAGAGATATTAAATATGAAGGAATAATGGACATGTATGGTACTGCAAATAAAATAGCAGAAGGGGCGGCTTTAATGACTAATACTTCATTTACATCTAGGATTCTAGGAACTGCTTGGCCAAGACATTTTAATAAAGTTATTGCTGAAGAGATGTATGAGAATATTAATAACATAGGTCTTCCTGACTGGTCTGAAAATGATCAAAAATTAGCAATAGCAGTTCAAAAAGAAGTTAATTCTTCAAATACTTCAGGACTGGCAACTAAAATAAATAAAATTGGATCACCCCTCCCTATATTCATAAGCGGTGGTTCTGATGATATTGGTGATATTTCTTGGAAAGTTCCAACAGTAACTTTGAGATTCCCATCAAATATTCCAGGACTTCAGGGACACCACTGGTCTAATTCAATAGCTATGGCAACTCCTATTGCTCATAAAGGTGCAAATGCTGGCGCCAAGGTATTAGCTATGACAATTTTAGACTTTTTGTTAAAACCTGAGAAACTAACTCAAGCTAAAGACTATTTCGAAAATGTTCAGAAGGAAGAAACAGAATATAGACCCATGATCTCAGAAAATGATCCTCCTGCTACTTTTTTAAATAAAGATATAATGGAACAATATAAATCAAGATTGAAGGAATTCTATTTTGATGAAACAAAATATGAAACTTATCTTCAGCAACTTGG
>Ga0208639_1000269_pt1 | contig 41136 bp, 37 predicted proteins | sample ETNtaG_33_FD_185772 | JGI IMG/M metagenome (GOLD analysis project Ga0208639, IMG submission 185772) | Marine microbial and viral communities from oxygen minimum zone, Eastern Pacific Ocean - ETNP201310SV76 (SPAdes) (version 2) | ecosystem: Environmental > Aquatic > Marine > Oceanic ...
GGAAAATTCACAAATAGGCATAATTATTTTAGAGTACCCTTATATAAGAAAGATAGAATTGAATAATCTTGTAAAAGGTTCCATTTTTACATCTACAGCCATAGGGTTGGGATTTATTTTTATGTTAATTCCTAACTTGGAGTTTATTTCCATAACTGTTTTTCTAGCAGGGTTGACGTTAGGAGTCTATTATGGATTGATAGTAGGTGGCACAACAATGTTGATATATTCTGTTTTAAACCCATTGGGGTCTGGGCTAGTTCATCTCCCGCTACTCATAAGCCAAATATTAGCTATGGGAGGCATTGGTTTTATGGGGGCTCTTGCTAGGATATTTTTATTCAATCTTAATACGACATCTTTAATCCCAATCTCAGGTTTTATTGGTTTATTTTGTGCTACCTGGTATGATGTAGTCACAACTTTTGCATATCCAATCAGTGCTGGATATGATTGGGATGCGACTATAGCATATTCTATATCTGGAATTATGTTTACTTTAATGCATATTCTCTCAAATACCATAATCTTCTCAGTAGTAATTCCAGGCTATATCAATCGTATTTCCAATTAAAATGAAAATAGTTTTATCAATTTTATTTGGGACGGTGGCATTGGCTGAAAGTTTTCGGGTCATTCCATTTGATTGGTCAGGTCAATTTGGATATATTAATGATGGCGGTGCAATATTTTGGAATTCAGATTGGCGTTCGAATCGTCTTTTATTTGATGGAACTTGGGCGATATATCCTAGGATGTATGGATCAGAGATTGAGGATGGATTCAAATTTGATAATTCTAATACATTTAATGGAAAAGATTCTGTAAGTATAGATTCATATTTCAAATATGACCAAGGAGATTATTTGCTTGATCGATTTTCTTTTACAGTAAACTACGGCATGCAAGAAAGGCGTGCAAAGTTACATGCTTTTAAGAGAACATATGCAGGCAGTTTCAACCAATATTCAAATGCCTCTCTCCAACCACAACAACAATCCTACCTATTTACCTATGAATCAAGCAAAGGTAGAGATGATGGTGGATTTTCCTTAGGACATTTCAATACATATTCAGGATTCCCTGACTCGACAGTGGCAAGCATAATTGATAGTCGTATTACCACGTCAAATATTTTTTGGAAGCGTAAAGGAGAAAGACTAATTACAATATTCATGATTGACCATTTCTTACAAAGATATGAAACAGACCATTCATTATCATTCTTTTCAAATTCTCGCTATTTGACAAGAAGTCGATACCAATTCGAAGCATTGTTTCCAATATATGATTATGATGCTACTTTACATTTTTCTAATAATATTAGAAGCATTAAGACCAATATGTTGACCATAACTCAATGGAATAATTGTTTATTGAAATTTGGGAAAGATCACACAAATATTTCACTGGGGTTATTTCACATTGAAGATCAATTTTATATTGAACAAAATCTAAATTTTGGAAAGACCATTGGGCAGATAACTGCAGATATAAATTATAATTTAGATTATAGGCCTGTTCACCCATACTTTATGATTAAAACTTTTGAACCGCCCATTGAAAATTCAGTTTTATTAAAATCCGTTTCTGGTTCACTTGCTATCAAACTAAGTAAAAGCAAAATATCTTCTACGCTTTCTCATTTAATCGATGAAAACGAATTATGGGATTTAATCAAAGATGATGCTTTAGCTTATGATGCTTCTTATAGAATGATTGATTTTTATTATCAAACTAACATAATTCCTTTTCTTGATGTTGAAATGAATTATATAGTTCAAAAACGAGAACGAGCAGGGGTCTATTCAGGAGGAATTGGCAAATGGTTTGAATTAAAATTCAAATCAAACTTTAATATATTTCATGAAAATATGCTCATAGACATAAATGGCGAAATAAAACACTTGAGAGATCGTATAGCTAAATCGAATCTAAACCCCATAGAAATGGTTCCAAATGTGAATCCTAAATCCTATGACGGAAGCCTTGAACCAATAAATATCATTAATGCAAGCATTACAGCTCAAGTATCTAAATTTATTATTTCTTATGAATGGTATAATATCAGTGAATTGGTATTAGGTTCGATTGGCTCAGAAAAGAATAATTATTTTACTATTCATCCAGATATGCCAGACCTTGGTCGCCAGGTTAATTTATCAATTACTTGGCTGTTCCAAGATTAATCACTATTCCAGGAAGCAAAATCTCCAGGCAGTGTGCCAACCATTAATGTCCTATTCAATTCACCGAGATCATTGTGGACATACACAGTATCTGGTGAAACATAATCACTCATTCCAAGATATAAGTATCCATCATTTGATGATGCGGAATACAGATTGTGATATGAACCTATCTTGCCTGACATATTCAGATTTAAATCAGTGGTTAATGGTGCAACACCTCCATTGACTGTTCTGTAAATTTTATCACTGAGGTTAAGTATGTTTCCACCGCAGACCAGGCCTAGACCATAGTTGATTATTGATATTTCACCAGTTTCCAAGTCTACGGTACTTGAACCATAATAGGTAGAAGACCAATCAGAAGAATAGAAAGTCCTAGATATCCATAAACTGTTATCATTGATTAACATATGTTCTGGTCCACGACCTACTTCGTATGTTTCAATGATATTCTTAGTGTTGATATCAATTTTTACTACAATAGATCCATTATTTGGGTCATAAAGATCTAATTGAGGGATGCTTACCCAAAGGTAGTCCCCATTTGATACTATATCTTCTGGAATTCCATTTAATGAAATGGAAGCTACAATTGAATAAGTAACTAGATCAAGAACTTTCACATCGTGTGAATTCCAATTTGTGAAATATAGCTTATCTCCAACTATGACCATTTCTCTAGGGCTTGAATTATTAGTTGCAATATCAATGCCAGGCAAACTAAGGCCTGATTCTGTAATACTATATCGTTTTATTAAATGGCTATTGTTCACAATTACAAAAAGTTTGTCACCATTGACTAGTATTGATTGAACTAGATCTCCTATACCTTCAATAGTCTGAATTTTTTCATTCTCTGAAAAAACCGATATAGACCCATCACCATTTCCATAGGTTCCTTCAGAAGAAACAAATAGAAGATTTGAATTTTGAGTTTGATCTAATGAATCTTCACAGCTAGTAAGTATCAAGAATGTAAAGAAAACTATTTTTTTCATAGTATATACCTATTTTGTCATATACGGGTATGTAAAGATTGGGTTAACTCAATCTCACTTTTCTCCCGAAAGTGTTAATGGGTAGTAGTCATTTATCCAGGTCTCCTGACTAATGCAGTTTTCAACTAGACTCACCTTCTTTCATATTAAAATAATAAAATGGTAAATATTGAATCAGTATTCTGCAATCACAGTAGCGGGGACTGTACCTGAATCTCACGGGTTTCCCTGCCATAAATGAATATTATTTCTAACACCATATTACAAATGATAAAAAGATGTATCAACTGTAAAACTGGCTATTTTTCTATATTTTAACAGATTAATTTTTATTATGTCACAGGAACAAAAATTATGGTTTATAATAGATATTGGTTCTGCTCCTATTTATGACGAACCAACCTTCAGGTCTTCCTGGATTACTGAAGCAATCTATGGAGAATCATGTAAGATTCTAGATATAGAAAAAAACTGGATTCAAATTAAGTGTGAAGATGGTTACACTGGGTGGATAAACTCTTTTTATGGTTTTCAAACAATGAAAAGAAATAATCCGAAGTATATTGTTGCATACCCAAATGATAATGGATTATTTAGTTGTAAATATCCATTTGGATCGATGGTACAAGAGGAGATATCAGGTACTATACCAATTAACGAAACATTAGGATTAGATAATGTTTTGAATATTGCTCATTATTTGTTGGGGACACCCTATAGATGGGGTGGTAGGTCATCATTGGGGTTTGATTGTTCAGGCCTAGTTCAATCTGTTTTGAAAATTTGTGGTCTTAATATTCCTAGAGATGCTCAAGACCAAAAATTCTTTTTCAAAAATGAAAAAATCAATCTATTTGATGCACGACCTGGAGATCTTCATTTTTTTGGTGAGAAAGATAAAGTGACCCATGTGGGATTTTCTACTCAAGGGGCTGGGCTTTTACATTCTCAAGGCTTTGTAAAAAAAGAATCAATTGATCATTCTATAGAAGGACATAATAAAAACCTGCTAGATATCTACCTTTCAACTCATTCTATTAAATGTAAGTTTGAACAATGAAAACACCTTCTTCCAATTCAATTAATGGTAAATTATTGAGCCGTGCAGTTTTAGTACTTAATGCCAACTATGCTCCAATGATGGTTTGTACTGCAAAGCGAGCAATATGTATGGAATATCTTGACAAAGTAGATATTTTGGCCAATTATAATGATAAAATCCATAGTCCGACTATAACCTATGACCTTCCAAGTGTGATAAAAATAAAAGATTATGTAAGGTATGATAATCTTTCAGTAGACCTGAATAGGAAGAATGTGATAGCAAGAGATGAACATATATGTCAGTATTGTGGTATTTCAAAGATACCTCTAACAATAGATCATGTAACTCCAAAAGGTAGAGGAGGAATTGATTCTTGGGAAAATTTAGTTGCTGCTTGCAAACCCTGTAATCAGAAAAAAGGTGATAGAATGCCAGATGAAGTAGGAATGGCATTAAAAAGGAATCCAAAACGCCCAAATAGATTATATTATTTTCAAAGGTTTGTGAAAGAACAGCAAAAAGACTGGCACCCTTATTTATTTATGGAACCATTTAGAATTAATTAATTCATCTAATGTCTAGCAATAATAATCTTCGTGTTCTTAGTGGGATTCAACCTTCTGGTGCTCTGCATCTTGGAAATTATTTTGGTATGATGTCTAGAATGGTGAGGTATCAATCTGAAAATGATTTATTTTGTTTTATTGCTAATTATCATGCATTAACTACAATACCATCCTCAGAAACCTTATCTCAAAATACATTCAATGCAGTATGTGACTTTCTTGCGTTGGGCATGGATCCTGAAAAGTCCACTTTTTGGATTCAATCTGATGTCCCGCAAGTTACTGAACTAATGTGGATTATATCTTCTCAAACAGGTGTAGGCTCTATGGATCGAGCAACATCTTATAAAGATAAAATTACACAAGGTTTAAAGCCAAATATGGGTCTTTATTCTTATCCAATATTAATGGCAGCAGATATCCTATTGTTTGATGCACAGTTAGTTCCAGTTGGGAAAGACCAAAAACAACATCTAGAGATTGCAAGAGATATTGCTATTAGATTCAATAATACCTATGATAATGCACTGGTCATTCCTGAACCAGACATAGAAATAGAAACTCAATTAGTTCCTGGTATTGACGGAAAAAAAATGAGTAAATCGTATAATAATACAATACCAATTTTTGATTCTGAAAAAAAGATTCGAAAAAAGATAATGACCATTATTACCGATACAGCTGACATTGATGAACCAAAAGATAAGGATACACCATTATTCCAACTTTATAGTCTTTTCCTTAACCAACAAGGCAGATTGAAACTATCCAATAGATATGATGGCAAGGGAGTTAGATATGGCGATATAAAACAGGAATTGTTTCAAAAGGTCATGGATCATTTTCAGCCATACAGGGAAAAAAGAGATAGCTTGATTTCCAAACCTAAAGAAGTTTTTGAAATACTTAGATTTGGCGCAAAAAAAGCTAAAACAATTGCCAATGAGGTATTGGATAGGGTAAAGTCATCTGTTGGGATGAATTATAATTGATGATCTATAGGATTCAATTGGAAAATTTTGAAGGGCCGTTGGATCTTCTTCTTTATTTTATTCGGCGAGATGAGCTTGATATATACGATATCCCAATTGCTAAGATAACCAAGGACTTCATTGATGTGATTGAGGAATGGAAGCAGGCTAATTTAATTCTAGCAGGTGATTTTATTGTTATGACCTCCACTTTAATGAGAGTAAAAGCCAAAATGATGATTCCTAGACCAGAGTTAGATGAGGATGGTGAGGTAATAGATCCTAGGGAAGAGTTAATGCAGCAATTGATTGACTATAAAAGGTTTCGTGATGCATCTGATATATTGAATAATATGGCTGTTGAAAGAAGTCATAGTATTTCAAGACAATTCGAACAAGAGGTGTCAACTTCAGAAGGTGATGATCTAGGTACCTATTTTAAAAATGTGACTCTTTTTGACCTAGCTAGAATATTTAAAGAGGCCATTGAATCAAAACCTGTAATATCACAATTTGAACTCAATCGTGAACCGGTAAGATTAGAAAAACAAAAAGAACTTATTCTCAAATACTTTGATGGAGAGGGACGATTGAGATTCACAACTATTATAAAAAAATTGAAGTCTCGGATGGAGGTCATAGTGACTTTCTTGGCAGTTCTAGATTTAGTACGAGATGGTATATGTAATTTGGAACAATCTGATATTTTTGGAGAGATTGAATTGGTTCATTTATCACTAAAATCATAATGCAAGATTCTGATATACACAAAATAATAGAGGCATTGCTCTTTGCAAGCCCAGATCCTTTGACTCAAGCAAAGGTAAATGGAGTGTTTAGTCCCGATACACCAAGTCTAAATAAAGTAGTTGAAGATTTAAATAAGCAATATGAAGAAGAGACACATGCTTTTGAAATCAAGAATGTAGCTGGTGGATTTCAACTTGTTTCTAGAAAAGAATATGAGATTTATATTCGTCGAATGTTGAAGAAGTCAGGCAGAATTAGTTTATCTGTTGCATCTATGGATTGTCTCGCAATTATTGCATATAAACAGCCAATTGGTAGATATCAAATAGAAGCTATTCGTGGTGTTGACTCAAACGGTGTTATTAAAACATTGTTGAGTAAAAACTTGATTAAAATTAAAGGCCGGGATTCTGGTCCTGGTCGCCCCTTGCTCTATAAGACCACAGATATATTTATGGAATATTTTGGTATAAATCGTCTCTCTGATCTTCCAAAATTAAAAGAGATAACTGAAATAATAGCCTCAGATTCGAATCTAGGTGAACAAATAGCAGTATTTGACCAAGAATCTATTGATGATAATGAAACTGATTTAGTAGATACTAACATCAAAATAGAATAACTGATGCGTTTAAATAAATTTCTTGCACGATCTGGTGTTGCCTCAAGAAGAAAATCTGATGAATTGATTCAAATGGCCACAACTGAAGTCAATGGTAAAGTTTGTATGAATCCGGCATATGAAGTAAGTCCTGATGATAAAATTTATTTTGATGGAAAAAGATTGACTCCTATTAAAGAGAAGATTGTTTTGATGCTTCATAAACCTGAAAAAGTAATTACAACAGTTCAAGATACACATGGAAGAAGAACAGTAATGGATTTAATTAATAGTAAAATAAGACTTTCTCCGGTAGGTCGATTAGACCAACATACAAGAGGTCTATTGTTATTGACAAATGATGGTGACCTTCATCATTATTTAACTCATCCAAGGAATAAAATACCAAAAGATTATGAAGCAATCATTGAGGGTAGACTCAACACTAATAATATAAGAAAGCTTACACGAGGCATATACATTGGTGATAAAGAGTATGGTAAGGCTGAAATTATCAAACAAGAGACACATAAAGGAAGATCGCAAATTATCTTAAGATTAAGGCAAGGTAAAAAAAGAGAGATAAGGAGAATATTTTACAGAATAAAGAAAAAATTATTAAGTTTAAAGAGAGTTGGATATTCCAACCTTACACTAGGAGATTTAAAAGAAGGAGAATATAGACGACTAACTACAAAAGAGGTTAATTCTTTGTATGATTCGTATTGATTTTCTTCATTGGCAAAAAGGTCTCTAAAAGTTAACTTCGCCGGCTTATTGAGAATTAAATGATATGATAATAGCAATTGATGGGCCTTCTGCATCAGGAAAGACAACAACAGCAAAGGGAGTTTCTAAAAGACTGGGTTTTACTCATCTTGATACAGGAGCTATGTATCGTGCAGTAACATTAGGAATCACTCAATCTAATATAAGATTGAGTGATTATAATATGATTAATGATTATCTAAATTGTATGGAAATCAATTTTGATATTAACAACCAGGTCTGGTTAAACGGGGAAGATGTATCTAATTCAATTAGGACTGTTGATATCTCTTCAAAGGTTAGTTTGGTAAGTGCGATACCAGCAGTAAGAAAAAAAATGGTTGAAGTTCAGAGGTTTATTGCAGGCGATAATGATTGTGTTTTAGAGGGACGTGATATTGGAACAGTGGTATTCCCTAATGCGGAATATAAATTTTTTTTAGTCGCAGATATCAATGTTAGAGCTAAACGAAGACTTGCAGAACTCAAGGATTCAGATAAAACAATTACGCTAGATGAAATAATTACAAATATCAGTGATAGAGATGAACTAGATTCATCGAGACATCATTCTCCACTTCAACGCGCAAAAGATGCTATATTAATAGATACTAGTCATATCACTATTGATAAACAAATTGACAAAATAGTAGAAATTGTAAATCAAAAATAAAGAAAAGGAAACATTAATAGTATGTTTGAAGAACAAAATCAAGAACAGGTAGTTGAAGAGACTTTGGAAAATTCTGTAGATCAGGATGTTGAAAAGGTCAGCGCTAAGAATGCGCCTACTATCGCGGCCGACAATGTTGCCGAAATAAAAGATTACTTAAATACAGAATTGTTTGATGATATTAAAGTTGTTAATACAGACGATCTCAATCATGAGTACTCTAGTGAGATTGATGATGATCTAGAGAAAAAATATTCAAGTACATTTGGGGATATTTCAGAACACTCATTGATTGAAGGACGTGTAGTTGGTATGAATGATAGAGATGTACTTATTGACATAGGTTTTAAATCTGAAGGAATTATTGATAGATCTGAATTTAAAACAGATGATTTGCCTGTAATAGGTGACCAAGTAGAGGTTTACTTAGAATTCATTGAGGATGCTAGTGGGAATACTATTCTTTCTAAGGAAAAAGCAGACTTTATGCGTCGGTGGCAAGAGTTACAAGATGCTTTTGAAAGTGAAAAGATTATTTCTGGTACGATTGTTCGCCGTATTAAAGGAGGACTCATAGTAGACTTGGGTGTAGTTCAAGCATTTTTACCAGGTTCGCAAGTTGACGTACGCCCGATACAGGATTTTGATATTTATTTGGATAGAGAGATAGAAATTCGGATTGTCAAATTTAATGAGTCAAGGAAGAATATAGTTGTATCACATAAGGTTATTCTAGAAGATAGTTTGCAAGAGCAAAGAGAAGCTCTTTTTAAAGAGCTTGAAGTTGGCTCGATTTTAGAAGGCAGAGTGAAGAATGTAACAGATTTTGGTGTCTTTGTAGATTTGGGTGGTATAGATGGATTACTTCACATCACTGATCTTTCTTGGGGTAGGGTTAACCACCCTTCAGAGGTTTTGTCTATTAATGACGCAATCACCGTTAAAGTTATTGAGTATGATGAAGAAAGAAAAAGAGTCTCGCTTGGTCTAAAACAACTGGCACCACATCCTTGGGAGGATGTAGAAATAAAATATCCCGTTGGTAATGTCGTAAAGGGAAAAGTGGTTAGTTTAACAAATTATGGTTGTTTTATTGAGTTGGAACCAGGAGTTGAAGGACTAATCCATGTATCTGAGATTTCATGGACAAAACATATAAAGAATCCATCAGAAGTATATAATATGGGTGATGGAGTGGATGCTAAGGTTCTATCAATCGATACTGAGGATAAAAAAATCAGTTTAGGTGTAAAACAATTGACACCAGATCCCTGGGATGAAATTGAAGAAAAATATATGGTTGGTACAGTGCATCAAGCCACAGTTCAAAACCTTACCCAATTTGGAGCTTTTGCGGGTTTAGAAGAAGGTATTGATGGCTTAGTACATGTTTCAGATTTATCCTGGACTAGAGTAGTCAAACACCCAAAGGAAATAGTAGAAAAAGATCAAGAGATTGAAGTCAGGATTTTAGAGATATCAAGGGAAAATAGGCGTATTTCTCTTGGCTATAAGCAAGTGATAGATGACCCATGGTCTGAGATTATGAATCACTATGAATCAGGAAAAGAAGTAAGTGGTAAGATAATTAGAGTTTTAGACAAAGGGATTATTATTCAACTAGAAATGGAAGTTGAAGGTATTATTCCATTTGGGAAAATGTCCAAGAAAGATAGACGTGCTCTTGCAAGTCAATATGAGGTAGGAGCTAACTTATCAGGAATAGTGATGAAGGTTTCTCCTGATGATAAAAAGATTATTCTCTATAAAGAAGAGCTTGCTGGAGCTAGTAATAGAACATCAGCAAATGATGAAGTCAAACAATATTTGACAAATCAAGAAACAAATTCAGGTGAAAAACTAGAATTGCCGCAGGAATTATTAGACATTGCTAGTCAAGCTGAAAAAGATGGTGTTGAGGATAAATTATCTGGATTAGAATCTGAAGAGGAAAAAGAAGAGTAGACTTCTTACAGTGGGGCTGAATATTCATTTTGAAATTGAAAAAACCCATTGAATTATTATTTGGAGAAAAAATACCTCTTTTTATAGGTGCCTTTGGGTTGGCTCTTTTATTGTGGATTTTTGTCGTATCAGAAAATAAATATACATTGGTTCTGGACCTTCCTATTGAAGCAAGGAATTTAAATGCTCAAAAAGCTCATAAAGAAGAAGTCCCACCCTCAGCATCAGTCCGACTTCGAGGTACTGGGAGGGATTTATTTAAATCATTATTACTAAAGAATTTTGCAGGGTTTAAACTCGTTCTTGATTTAGAAGGAATATCACAAGAGTATGAATTTGTATTAAATGATTACTTTGAGAAATATCCACAAAAAGTAGTCTTACCGCTTAATTATAATCTCTCTTTTGTGGAGGTTGTTTATCCAAATCGAATAAAAATCAGTTTAGATGAATATTCATCTAAACTGGTGCCTGTTATCTCAAATTTACATATCAATCCAGCACCTGGTTTTATGTTAATTGATAAATATAAGATTATACCTTCAAAAATAGAAATTGCCGGACCAAAAAAAGAATTGGCACTAATCAATCATGTTGAGACTATTTTTGATACTATTAATGGTTTGGTTTCATTTTATAAGTCCCAGACAGAAATTCAATCTTTAGGACGTTTAATTGAATATTCATCAAGCACTGTTGAAATATCTCTAGATATCCAAAATATAAGTGAGAGAATTATAGCAGATATACCAGTAATGGTAATAAATATACCTGATAAATTTAGAGTATTTCCATCACCGCAAACAGTTTCACTTACTGTGATTGGAGGTGTTAAAAGGATAGCGGAACTAGCCCCAGTTGATATTAAGGTTATTGTTGATTTTAATAATTGGAATCACCAAATACAATTTTACGAACCACAAGTAAATATACCTCTAGATATTTTGAATTGGAGGGATATCTCTCCAAAGAATATTGAAATTGGTGTTGCCCGCGAATTAAGATGATTATCTTAGGTATAGAAACTTCATGTGATGAAACTGCAGCTTCAATTTGTAAAGATGGAAAAATATTATCTAATACAATTAGCCGTCAACTTATTCATACTGAATTTGGGGGTGTCGTTCCTGAAATTGCATCAAGGGAGCACGAAACTCTTTTAAATTCCGTAGTCCATGCTACTTTACTTGAATCAGAAATTGAATTACCAGAATTAGATGCAATTGCAGTTACCCAAGGGCCTGGACTTGCGGGTACATTATTGACTGGTATTAGTTTTGCTAAGGGGCTAGGAATTGGGTTAGGGATACCAGTAATACCTGTCAATCATTTAGAAGGCCATATTTTTGCTAACTTTTTAGAAAATCAATTCTTGAAATTTCCATTTGTTTGTTTATTAGTCTCTGGGGGACACACACAACTTTGGTCAATAAAAGGAATGGAAAGGTATATTCTTTTAGGAGAAACAAGAGATGACGCAGCCGGTGAAGCTTTTGATAAGGGTGCTCGCATACTTGGCCTCAAATATCCAGGTGGACCAGAAATTGAAAAAGCAGCATTAGGAGGAGATTCAAACAAGATTGATTTTCCTAGAAGTCTTTTATCAAAAAATAGTCTAGAATTTAGTTTTAGTGGTCTAAAGACATCCTTGCTTTACTTTATGGATGATTTTAAAGAAACTGAAACAGTGAAACTAAAAGATGTTATTTCAAGTTATCAAAAAGCAATTGTTGATACACTTGTTGAAAAGGTAAAAAGAGCACTAAGCATAACTGGCTATAATCGATGTGTTATTGCAGGTGGAGTTGCAGCAAATAAATGTTTAAGAGAACAACTAGATATGATTCTACCAACAAAAGAAATTATTTTTCCTGAATTATCGTTTTGCACTGATAATGCAGCAATGATTAGCTATCTGGGTGAATTAAAAATAAAACTTGGTAAATGTGAATCATTAGATTTTAGTGCGAATCCAAACTTAAAATTAATCTAAACTTGAAATTAATATTTTCAGAATTTGATCAAGTATTTTGGATACTAATAATATTTTCTCTGATAACGTTCTTTAGCCTCTATCGTGTATACAATTCATCAAAAAATTTAAAACCATTATTATTATTTCGAATAGTTCCGATTTCAATTTTACTTTTTCTTTCTCTTGATCCAATTTTAACTATTATTCAGTCAAGTAATCGTGATTTGAACTGGAGTATATATATTGATAAATCATTAAGTATGACATACCATTCTAATCCGTCAAGTAAATCTTTAGAATCAGGTATTAATGATATTTTTGCAAGACTGGGTAGTAAAGATATTCCAATAAAAATATATGGATTTGGGTCAAAAATAGATACAAGCTGGATTAATGGAGAAAAAATATTTACAGATGCTTCGACAAATATTGGACAAGTCATTAATCATATAAAACAAGATTATGGTGTTGGACCTGCTGGGGCTGTTATCATTACAGATGGTCAGGCAAACCAAGGAATGAATATTTCAATATCAGATCTGAGTAATAAGATACCCATCCATATTATTGGTATTGGAAATAAAGTTCCTTTAGCTGATATAGCTATTCTTTCAATCAATGCTCCACCAGTAATTATCAAAGGAGAGAATGCTGAAATTGAGGTATTGGTCACTTCATATGGCATAGTAGACCAAAGGGTAAATGTAACACTATATTCCTATGGAAAGTTATTGGGCTCAAAAATATTATTGCTATCTGGAGAAGGTAGTTTAAATAAAATTAGGTTTATGATTAATCCAGAAGAGACGGGCGAAATAGAATATAACGTCCAGGTCAATGCCTTACCTGAAGAAGTTAATATACTTAATAATAAACAAGTATTACCTATCCAAGTACTGAAAAATGAATATAGCATAGCATTAATTACCGGGGCTCCAAATTTTAATACTAGTATAATAAAACATATGTTAAATACTAATGAGAAATTTAAAGTTGAGCATTATTATCTAACAAAAAATGGCTATTCATACCCAATGAAACAATTCTGGGATACTAAATATGATTTAATTTTATTCGATAATCATCCAGTAAATCAAAACGCTAAGGAGTGGGAGTCTTTTTTAAGAATTTTTGCAAAAAAATTATTATCTCAAAAAACAAGTTTTGGAATTTTTGTAGGAAATGATGTTGATAAAAAAGCCTTGTCATCTTATCTGGGTTTGATGGACTTAAATATTAACGAACCATTAATCCAATTGGGTTCAGAGCATAGTTGGGATTTTTCAAAAAATTGGGATTTATATTTTCCATTTAATAATGATGATTTGGTTAACAAAATACAAAGTAATTATCCTCCGTTGCATGTTGATCTAGAAATAGACTCCCTCAACTCCATTGTTTTAGCCAATTTCTTAATTTCTAATGTTAGAGTACCGCTCATCCAACTCGCAGAAAAATCGCCATTGAGATACATGGTGTTTTCATCGCCAGATTTACACCAACTTTTCTACAAAACACAAAATAAAGATTATCAAGATTTAACGAGTGAAATATTTAACCCATTGTTTTCTTGGTTAATAAGAACGGGAAATGGGCAAGATTTTTATTTTAGAACAGGAAAAAATTCATATCAACAGGGCGAAAAAGTCACAATAATCGGAAAAGCAGTGAGAGAAACTGAAATTCCCGAAGAAGCGTATATACACATATATAGCCAAGAGAAGAAAATAAATTCAAAACCCGTAGTTTATGATTCTAAAACTGGTTTTTATAAAGGACAATTTTGGGCATCCAAAACCGGTAAATTAGAATATGATATTGAATTAATTTATGGCGATAGGTCATTGATTGTAAGTGAGGGTAGTTTTCAGGTCCAAGAAAGTCAAATCGAATTAGACCACGTTTTTTTAAATGAAGGTCCTCTTGTTCAACTTTCAGAAGCGACAGATGGGTCTTTTCATCATTGGAGTGATAGATTATCAATCCTAAATAAAATAAATAGACAATCAAATAATCAGAAATCTTATACAAGAATTATTATGCATAATAACTGGTGGATATTTTTTATAATAATATTTATTCTTACTTTGGAATGGCTATACAGAAGAAGAATAGGAATGATCTAGATAAAGGAGATGACTATAATTGAAAAAGATCACATTTATTGGAACAGGATATGTTGGATTGGTCAGTGGCGCTGGAATATCTGACTTTGGACATAAAGTAATATGTGCTGATATATCTAAAGAAAAAATATGTACATTGAATAATGGTGAAATTCCTATTTATGAACCCGGTCTAAATGACCTAGTAAAAAAGAATGTAGATGCTGGTAGACTTTCATTTAGCTCAAATATAGAAAATTCAATAAAAGATTCAGATATAATCTTTATTGCAGTAGGGACACCTGAAAGCAATGATGGGTCTGCGGATATTTCTGCTGTCAAATCTGTTGCAATATTAATAGCTGAGAATCTAAATGATTATAAAGTCATTTGTACAAAAAGTACTGTACCAGTCGGGACAGGGGAGTTGGTAAAAAATATTATTAGTGAAAATATTAATAATAATGTTTCGTTTGATTATGTATCCAATCCTGAGTTTCTAAGGGAAGGATCAGCTGTAAACGATTTTTTATGGCCTGATCGAGTAGTCATTGGTGCAGATAATAAACGTTCTTTTAATATAATGAAGGAAGTTTATGATCCATTATATATCAATAATAAACCAATACTAAATACAAGTATAGTGACTGCAGAAATGATAAAATATGCAGCGAATGCATTTTTAGCATTAAAGATCAGTTATATAAATGAAGTTGCAAATTTGTGTGAGGCTCTAGGAGCTGATGTGCATCAGGTTGCAAAAGCAATGGGTAAAGATGGCAGAATAAGTCCAAAATTTTTACATCCTGGTCCTGGTTTTGGTGGTTCATGTTTTCCAAAAGATACCCAGGCATTTGCAACACTCTCTAGAGAAAATGAGCTGACCATGAATACGATAGAGGCTGCGATCAAGGCAAATCAATACCAAAAAGATAGAATGGTAAAAAAGATGAAACACCTTGTTGGTGGACATTTCAAAGATAAAAAGATATCAATCCTTGGGCTATCATTTAAGCCTAATACTGATGATGTTAGAGATTCTGCCTCAATTGATATGATTAATGCGATCAAAAAGGGTGGAGGAAGTGTAAGAGCATATGACCCAATAGCCAATGAAATGATGAATGATATTATTGATGATATAAAATTCTTTAAATCTTGGGAAGATGCTTGTTTAGACGCCGATGGTGTCGCTATAATGACAGAATGGAATGAATTCCGTGCTATAAACCTTGAACAATTAAAAAAAATTATGAATGAACCAGTACTACTAGATACTAGAAATATAATCAATATCAAAAAGTTGAATGAGCATAACTTTAAATTTGATAATGTTGGAAGGGGTGACCATAATGCACATTGAAAGTACCGGTATAAAGGAGGTGAAGGTTATCACACCTAAACTTTTTAAGGATAGCAGGGGGTACTTTTTTGAATCTCATAAATTAAACTTTAATAGGGATAATGGTTTGCCAACCAATTTTGTTCAAGATAATGAGGTGCAATCAAAAAAAGGTGTAATAAGAGGTTTGCACTATCAATTAAATAATCCTCAAGGTAAACTTGTTCGTGCAGTTGTTGGTGTTGTACTAGATGTTGCGGTAGATTTGAGAGTTGGATCTCCCACATTTGGGGAATATGAAATGGTTGAACTATCTGCAGAAAATAAGAAAATGCTTTATATTCCAGAAGGATTCGCACATGGCTATTTAGTGACTTCTTCTGATTCAATTGTCTTATATAAATGCACTAATTGCTATGACCCAAATGATGAGTATGGTATTAAATGGAATGATAAGACCATAGGAATTGATTGGAACTATTCTTCACCCATTATCTCTGAAAAAGATGACAAGTTACCCACATTGAATAATCAAACTTTTTTACCAAAATATTAATATGAAATCAATACTTGTGACTGGAGGATGCGGTTTTATTGGTTCAAATTTCATTCGATACATTGTTGAAAAAGAAGAAACAATCCAAATAGTAAATCTAGATAAACTTACTTACGCTGGTAATATTGCAAATGTAAATGATCTAGTAAAGTCACAGCATATATTTATCCAAGGAGATATTTGTGATTCAGATCTAGTTCAATCACTGTTCAAGAAATATGAATTTGATTCCGTTATTCATTTTGCTGCTGAAAGTCATGTAGACCGTTCTATTGATGGTCCGTCCGAATTTATTCAAACTAATATAGTAGGGACTCTAAACTTACTTGAACATTCAAGGCAATTTTTCTCAAAAACGAAAAATGAAAATTTCAAATTTCTTCACGTTTCGACAGATGAGGTTTATGGTTCACTTGGAGATGAGGGAAAATTTCTTGAGACGACATCATATGATCCAAGTTCGCCTTATTCTGCTTCAAAAGCAGGCTCAGATCATCTCGTAAGGGCATGGAACAGAACATATGATCTGCCTACATTGATCACTAACTGTTCAAATAATTATGGTCCATATCAGTTTCCTGAGAAATTAATACCTTTAATGATCATTAATTCTTTAAATAACTTAGAATTACCCGTCTATGGGAAGGGTAATAATGTACGTGACTGGTTATATGTGACAGATCACTGCGATGCTATTTGGTCAGTTCTAAATAAGGGTAGCATTGGTCAGACATATAATATTGGTGGTAATAATGAAATAAAGAATATTAATGTGGTCAGGACGATCTGTGACCTACTTGATGAACTATTACCCAAAGAAAATCATGAATCATATTCAGAATTAATAAGTTTTGTCACGGATCGTCCAGGGCATGACTTTCGCTATGCTATTGATGCAAAAAAAATAAAGAAAGAAATAGGGTGGATACCTAAAGAGTCTTTTGAAAGTGGTATTCGAAAAACAATTAAATGGTATTTAAAAAACAAGCTTTGGTGGAAAGCAATACAAGATAATACATATAGGCAGGAAAGATTAGGAGTTGTTTAATTGATTAAGGTATAACTTTGGTATGCCAAAATAATATTATAGTTATTCATTATAAATAAAATTATAAAAAACACCAAACTCCAGAGATATTTTATTTGAATTAACACCATTGTCCAAGCTAGTGAACCCTAGATTATCAAAAACAGCTTGGTTAATTCCTACTCTATAATTGAGTCCATTAAATTTTGAACCTTTCGTTATTCTAATTGAATAAAGTTTACGTGTTTGTTTCCCATCACTATATCGATCATTATATGTATCATTATAATTATTATCTACAGCTTGATCAGATACTAAGCCACGTTTGACATAGGAATAATCAATTTCAATATTATTATTGCCTAGTGAGAATAAATAATTGACCAATAATTCCTCTGAATGGGGTCCTGCCCAGAAGCCTAAGGGTTGCCCATGGCTATAGTAATCATTTATGATGTATTTATGTTTATATATACGTTGGTCTGTCCAATTATATTCTAAGATTAGTTGAGCTTTATTCATTATAAAATCGCTGGAATTAAATCCAATCTGCCAAGCAAACCAATTATGGTTTTTAGATTTGAATATCCATTCTGGGGTGATCTCATCCATAAAAAACCCAAGGTAAAATTTTTGCTTATTATAAATAACATAAGATATATCAAAGCCCATCTGAATATTATCAGTATCTCCTAAGTAATTTTCAATTGGGTAGAAAGGAGCAATAGGTATCATATAATGTATGTCTAAATCTCTTGAAGCATAAATAACTGATTCGTTAACACCTAATTCTAAATTTTTCACTGGGCTCCATTCAATTCTATGAGACGCTATATTTCTTGTGAGGTTAAATGACCTTTTACCAATTTCATTATTATAAAGTATTGCACGGGTTGAATCCGAGATCCCACTATTTAAAAAACCATGAAAATAAATGAGGTTTAGATTACTTTTTATTTCCCATTTAAAACCCAATTGAGGGTATGAGGGGGGTTTTCTTGAAATGTGCAATGCACTTTTCCCATGGCCCCAATGTCTATCAAATATTCCAAAATTGTATTGTATTGAATTTGATTCATATGTGATTTTTGCTTTTACATATTCACTCCAATAACCATCAGCATCTTTTGATTGATCTAGATATGGTAAACTTTTTATTGAGGAAAATTCATACAGTTCATTTCCAATATTACCCAAAAAACCTAACTGCAGGTAGTCTGCTTCAATTGACCAAGATTGGTCATTGAAATCAATTCCTATTCCTGCTCCAAAAGTTGTTATTGGAGAGTTATCATATATCCAGTCACTACCATTTGATGAATGAAATGTAAATAGAAGTGGTTCAACCTTTAATTTCTCAGAAAATCCAAATGATAGAATCAAAGATAAACAAAAATAATATTTGGTAGTTGAAATCATTTACTTCTTGCACCAAGTAAAATATTTGAAATGGCTTTTATGAAATAGTTTAGGTCTGTCAATATTGGAGCGATTTCCTTTTGAGTTAAATATTCTCGTTCACTATTTACTATTTCATCAAATGATTCAGGTAGGTCAGCATAATAAGGAGGTATTAACCCTGGTTTGAAATTAATACGTTTTACCTGTAGATCTTGGGGATATAAGCTAAAATAATGTTCACTTAATGCCCTAACTCCAACAAGGTTTAGATCGCCTTTTAGCCAATTGTAAAGTTGGGGTAACTCATCTATGAAATACTTTCTAAGAAATTTTCCCCAGGATGTAATACGATAATCACCTTTCATTTTCCCCGATTTATCCAAATGATATTTTTCATAAATATCGCCCTGTATAAACTCGCTATATGGATACATGGTCCTAAATTTGTAGATATATAAATGCTCTCCATTATAGCCTATTCGTTTTAATTTTACGATGGGTCCATAGGATGGAGATTTTTCTTCTGAGACTGTTTTTTTCTTCCTGCAAATAAAATAGAATCTATCATCAATAGTGGTTTCATTCATTATTTCATATCCACAGAAGGCAAGTCTGCCAAGTAATTCAGATCTTGATAAGGTGCGATTCTTACCTTTGGTAATAATAAAATATATTTGTTTTGTGATTACTAGTTTTGGAAATACTCTGTGAAGTAAAAAATGAAATGGGAGTATGATCGAAAACAAGAAATGGGGCATTTTCAATCTTAGGTTCACTGTTAATTTTTCTAAAGGAATGAAGTTTCCTACAAGTAGACCCCCACTCTCAAGTTTTGAATATGCAGACAATAGATACTCATTTATTCTTCTACAATCATTTAATTTGTGAAGATTTAATAAAAATTGTTTAGAACAATTGTGTATCTGTTCAATAATTTTTGTTTGATTGGTATTTAATACTGTCAATTTATTATTTGAAATCTCCTCTGATTGGATAGAATCCCAAATAAATTCAGTTAAGTCATCCTCATACCTAACTCCAGTTGTTTCTATTATATTAGATAGGGCATTCTTATCGTATGCTAGATCAACATCATCTTTATCATTATCTATAGATAGAAATGTCTGGGAATTTTTTATTTCAAAATTATTTCCCCCCTTAATCTCACTATGTCCGTTCTTTTTATATCTACCAAAGAAATAGAGGGAAAAGAACATGAGTTCCAATCCTGAATGGATAAATCCTGCTTTATATATGATGGTTATTGATTTAAAGTCTAACCTTAGTGAATAATAGAAAAATGTAACAAATAGAGCAGTTAATATTGATCCTTTTAAATATGGAGCAATCTCATAGTAATGATTTATTGAATTAGGTTCTTTATATTTATTTGTTAATAGAGTACCAAGACCCCATGAGGTGATTAAGATTAAAAAATTCTGTTCATGTAATATGTTATAATAAAAAGATCCAGTGCTGATATATGTAATGCTTACATATGTCAAGAGCAGTAATGATATGCCTGGAAGCAACCATTTAAAGATAAATTTATTTTGAATATTAAATTCAGTTTGTTTTTCAAGATTAGTTACTGTAATGCCAGATGATTTAATAAATATTTTTAATAGTATGGTAATTAATGTCGAATAAATGACCATTATTGAAGTAAATGTCACTATGAATGATCTTGAGATACTCCATAGGTCGGAGAATGAAATACTAATCACCACAAAAAGAAAACTGAGCAATGAAGACCAAAAGTTTATCCTTATCACGAGCCTGATTGGTTTTTGGATTAATGCATCAATCCTATCATAGTAATTTGAGAATAATGACCAGAAAGAAATAAATATCATATAAAGATATAGATAATTATTATTTGGAATTATCACTTCAAACTTTTTGTAATTCATAATTGCAAATACAATTGTGAAAATCAGTAGGTCAATCATCCAAAGTAGTTTCTTTAAATTAGTTTTACTGATCATAGAATAAACATTCCCGTAATGATTACATTTTTTGTATATAATCGGAAATTTATCTTAGAGTGAATATTGGAACTGTGTTTAGAATCACAGTTATTATATATAAGCATTGTAGTAATACGCTAAGATCATTGTTTTATTATTTTAATTAAAAAATGATAGCGATCTACAACAATAGAGGGCACTCCCTTGGTTATTGAAATCTACTTAAATATTCTAAAAAGAGCTAAAAAAATATCTTAACTAAAACTACCTATGTGGTTTGGGTCCTTTTTTATTAGATCAAAGCTTTCTGGATAATTTGAGACGAACCAACTAATAAACTTATTTACATCTATGTTATTATGTAGACATTGATCACGTCTATGTCGTTGTTTTTCCTTATTATTTACATCATTCAGTATCTCAACAACTTTTTCAATAATGCCTTCACTTGAATGATATATATGCAAAAGTCCTTGTTGTGCTTGTGCCTCTAAAGTCCCAGCGGTTAATGTATTGACATATATGCTTGGTGTACCCAATATTGCACTTTCAGAGGCCATGGTTGCTCCTTCGCCGATAAAAAGTTCTGCATAAAATAGTAAGTCGTGAATTTCAGTTGGTTTAATGGCCAATTGATAACTTTTTAGTATTTTTGGCAGTACACATTCAGATGAAATAAAAACTTTTGCATATTTTTTCACCTCTTCGATTATACTTAATAAAGAATCCTGAGTGAAGCCTTTTTGACCAATATCATGACTGGCATCCCATGACACCAATCTTATAATAACAAATTTATCATGGGGCTCTAAGTCTAGATTCCTCAGTACTTTATTATTGGGTTTGAAATAATTCTTTTGAAGATAACATTGTTCCATAAATCCATTGAATCTTAGGTGCTTATTACCAAGGTCAATTTTGAAAACTTTGGGTGTTAGTACCACATCACTAAATGGTAAAAAAGAAATTATCCCAAGTTTAGCATGTTCTGTATCAGTAAGGGAAATATGAGGTTTGCCAATTAGGAATGATACATGACCAGCATACGGAGATGCAAAACTAAGAAAAAGATCAGGTTTAAAAATTCTTGATAATTTGAATAATTGAAAATCTGCATTTATTAAATAAAATAATTTTCCAATTAAACTTTTTCTGCCTTTGCCTCGAGAAACATATGGTATAGAATAATTATCTAATAATTGATGGGTGACGTCCTTATCTCTTGCTGTGATCATGATATGATGGTTATGATCATTGAGGAATTTTATCGTATTTTTAAAATAATGAACATGTGCTGGATGTCCTATGTCTATGAAAATTTTCATTTTATAATAATAAGGAAAGTTTTTTGATATTTGATCATTATTTATAATTGCTTAGAGTATAAAATATCTTTTTCAATTGTTTTGCTGATATGCTGATATCATGGTGTGATCTTCTATTATCAAGATTCTTAATTAATGATTTAATTATTTCTGGATCATCTGTTATTGATCCAATGATTTTTGAAAGTTCTTTTGGATTGTTTGGGTCAAATAAATAACCATTTTCATTATTGACATATTCTGGTATCCCACCAACATTTGAACCGACTACTGGTGTTCCACATGCGAGTGCCTCCAAACCTACAAGTCCTAGTGGTTCCTCTCTTGAGGGAAAAATGAATAAGGTCGCAATGTTATAAAGAATATTCAATTCATATTGCTGCACCTTTTTAATAAATAGTGTTGATTGTTTTAAGTTGGGAATCTGATTTAATCTATCCCTTGCATTGATGATCTCTGGCCCTTCTGAGCAAATAATCAAAGTGATTTTACTTAATTGTTCTTTTGTTAAGGATTCTAATGCAGTGATTAATATGTCAAGGCCCTTTCTTTTAATTGCATTTCCTGCAAATAAAAGAACGACTTTATTTGGATCTATATGATATGAATCTTTTTGGTTTATTATTTTATCATCGGCCATAGGAAAAAAAATATTATAAGAAATACCTGGAGATACAACTTTGACCTTGTTCTTTTCCACACCAGTGAGGTTTAGGACCTTGCTCTTAATGTCATTACTGTTTACAATAATTTTATCAGACTCTGAAATAGTTTTATTATAAATATTCTTATATAGGTTTGATGATGTACTATACAGATTTAGGTCACCACCATGGATATGTAATACAACAGGTAGATGAAATAATCTTTTCAATAGAATTGCAGTATAACCACTTATCATCACACCATGTGGATTTAATACATTGTATTGTCTTATTCTCAAAATAAGTCGTAGTAGTCCAATAAAGTAAACAGCATATTTTAACAAGTTTGCTAGGACGCTTTTTTGATTACTTGCGTTTCCCCAATAGTCATAGATCATATTGTAATAAACATCTGGCTTTATGGATTGTTTGCACAATTCATTGACTAGATTCTTGATGAAGATTTGGTTTGTATTATTTTTTATAGTTGGATAACTATTGCAGATTATAGCGATTTTTATCATTTGTATTATTAAATATAATTGGATTCCTAGGTCATACCTGATGCGCTATCTCTCTATTTGATATTTTTCCAAGGAAAAAAAAGAATAGACTTCCTGATGTTACCGAATCAATCACATGTCCGCCAAAAAATGCATAGAGAAAAAATAATATGAAAACTAATCCATCTCTATTGAAGATCTGTGAAATATATAACCTGTAATTTTTAAATAGGATAGAGCAGAACAGGAATAATCCTACCATCCCATATTTAAAATAGAAATCAAAAAAGTCCATCGATGCATGGCGGAATATGAATTCTCCTCTTTTTTCCCAAAATATGTTTTGTCCCGCTAGGCTAATGCCAAATATTGCAGAGTTGAAATTATTAAAGGATTCTTCCATTTGGATGTTCATTGATGCATATCTTCTGAAGTTTACAGAGGCTACATTGTTTAATGCCTCATTGGCATATAATCCACCAACTTTTTCAGCAGCAGCAATCGATTTCCTAATATTAAGGCCAAATCTTTCTTCGTAAAGTTCTACAGCCTTTGTAGAGGCATAGTCAAAAGAAAAAAGTACAATAAAAGCCATTATATTATAAATGATTATTTTGTTTAAACTTAAGTATCGTCTTTTAAGCACAAAGAATATTGGTATTATAAAGCCAAAAATACTTTTTGAGGCAATCACAAATCCATTAAAAAAAGTTAGTATTATTGGGATAATTCTTCTCCTGATCGCACCATCCAACAAAAAATAGGTGAAGAATATGAGATTTAATATTGATACAGGGTTGCCTCCTTGAAACATTCCCTTTGATGTTCCAGAAAATCTATACGATTCCAGCCCAAAGCCAAAAAAATAGCCAATTGCAAGATTCAGTGTCAGTATACTGAAATTAATAGTAACTATTTTTTTTAACATTTTTTCATTAATAGTGAACCTATTTCTCATATATACCAAAAGAAATATCAAGAATTGTTGTCTAAAGATATACGTAATGTTTTCAGTTATCATTCTTAATGATGGATTAATTGAATAATTAAGAATAAGGTTAAAAATAAAATACGCAAATATTGCAAGAGATAATAATTCATCAATAAAAAGTTTTTTATTTTTCAACTTAATTAGATAATAAAATAATAGCATAAATAGAATTGGGCCTCTGACCCAGAAGCCTATGTTGAATATTGGATTTGTAATTCCTGAGTAAATTCGAATGAATCCACTAACTGCATCAATCAGAAGAAATGAATATAAATAATACTTTATAACGACATTTAATTTGATCATATAATGATAATTCTAGCCAATTGCATCAAAGGATCTGATTTTTATGATGGCTACAAATATCTGGTATCCGATTCCAATGATAATCCCAGTAGTATAACCAATAGCAATGCCTATCAATTGATATTTGGGTACCAGTAAGATCCAGCATATTGTAGAGATAAGGAGTATAAAGATTCCTCCAATATTTGGATAGAGTACATATTTTGTCCCAGAGAGGAAAGATACAAATGGTATTGAGATCATTCTTATGAATATACTGGGTAATATTATCTTTAAGATTAAACTACCGTTAGAAAATTCTTTCCCAAATACAGAAAGTATATCATCAGCAAATAAGAAAACTATTAAACAGATCATCGCAGACAGGCCCAACATCAGTGTATTTGTTTGGTTAAATATTTGATAGATCTTTTGTTTGTTACCCTCACCAAATAATTTTGAAAACTCAGGTAGGAACACTTGGGTGAATAATTTAGGAACAAACATTAAGACACTGGCTATGGATAGAACTGAAGAGTAAAGTCCTGCATCTGAATGATTCAAATACATTCCAATAATTATTACTGATATATAGCCTGTACTTGTGCTCGCAACTGTACCTATCATACTCACCAATCCATAATTAGAAAATTCCTTAATTATTTTCTTATAATCAAAGTCATCACTAGAGACCATTTTTTTTGTTATTGAATCAAAATTTCCAATGAATGTTTTTATCCCTAGAAAGCAAAATAATGCATAACATAATACATAGCACTCAACAAGAAAGGAGGATTGCCCTGAATAACATACATATATAAGTGCAACTAACATGATGACAGCAGAAATAATCTCATTCATTGCGTATGAACGAACTAGGTCTATACCGTAAAGAGCTCGTCTAATAAGTATGTAAAAAGACCTAAGGAAAATGTAAGATAACAATGTAAAGAATAAATTGGGTGATAAGGAAAAATGTTGTGAGAAATAATCCCAATTAAGTGCAAGAATAATCCCAATAATTGATAAAATGATTATTGGTCCAATAAACATGATTTTAAAGACAAAGGTGAATTGTTCTAGATGATTACGACCGCGATATTCTGCAAGATATTTATTTCCAGAACTGCCAAAAAAATTTGTAACAAAAATCGTAATAATCAGACAAAAACTTAGAGAGATATTAATTGTTCCCAATATCTCTCTACCAAAGGTCCTAGCCACCAAAAAGTTGAATGCGAATGGAATCATTCCTACAAAGGCAAGTGCTAGACCTGTGTAAAATGAGTTTTTAATTAGACGCTGGCTTAGCGGGGAATTAATATTCGTATTAACCTTTTCTTCTATCAAGATAAAGGGTATATGGAATAGCTAAAAAGATTCCGCATATAAATGAGAGTATAACGATCAAGGTACGCTTTGGTTTGGCCTTTTTGACCGCAGGTTCAGCGGTATCTAAGACGTTGATCAGCAGTCTTTCTTTTGCCTCATCAATTTTTGCTATTTCAAATTGCTGTCTTAGTGTTATGTATACAGCGCGATTTTCTTCTACAGTACTTTGAAGTCTTTCTCTCATCATTTCTACGGACGGTGTATCTAGTCTCAATGGATGTTTTTTTCGAAAATCTGTCAATGAATCTTCTGAGTTTTCTGTTTGTGTCTTTGCCTCTTTCATTTGCTTTTCAACAAATATCTTATTTCTTGATGCTTCTCTTTTTTGTTCGACAGAAATAAAACTTTTAACATATTCTGAGATGTAATTTGCAATATCAGATGCCAGTTGTGGATCCTCCATCAAAACCGTCACTGATATCAAACCAGAGATTTCTTCTTTGACTGAGATCAACTCATCCAATTCTAGAATTGCTTCATAGGTTTCTTTATCGATTTTATTTGAATTAAATCCACCACTTGGTAAAAATTCTCTTATCCATTTCATAGGAGAGAAGAATGAAGGTTTATCCAGTTCCCAGTATTTTATCAAATTCGAACCTTCTGGATATTCCATTGTCTGCCAATTTTTTAGGACTATATTTTTTTTCAATCTCCTACTTTTTATAATATCAGGTATGTTATAGGTGGGTGCACTTGCTAATCCGCCAAGCCCAAAAGATTTCGCAAGACCTTGAAAGTCACCTAGTACTCCTCCATTTTGGCTTAACTCACCAGCAGGGTAGAGAGAGATCTTCGATTCAAAATAGATTGTTGCTACTAGAGAATAAGTCAGACCTATTAGTGTGCAAAATAATGCGAATTTTGTTACAACAGCCCGTTTATTCAGTAATATTTCCCATATGACCTTAATGTTTATTTCATCATTCTCAGTAATTAATGGTTTTTTTTCTATTGCACTATTAAAACGCTGTTTATCTATAAGGTCTCTTTTTTTCAATTCTGCTATACGATTTCTCAGAGTTTTTTCCGTTAATCCATGTTTTTTTGCAACCACCTCTCTTTCAGCAGGATCAGTGACAACACTTGGATTGTCTTTAACGATATTTAATATCTTTTCTTCGTGAGGTGTCAATTTCATATTATTGTCTTTGAAGAATTGTTTGTATGTAGTAGATCAATAATCCTGATTGGTATAGTGCAGATACTAGTTCTTTGGCAGCATACCATTCATTGTACTCTAATTTATCTGGAACGAAGACAACGTCACCACATTGCAGATCTTGACTATTATCCAATTTAAGTCTCTGGCCTGTGGTAGCTTTGATAACAAATCTTTTTCGGCTTGCATTCTTTGTTATGCCACCAGCTATTTTGATATAGTCCTTTGCATTATATTCTGTTATAAAAGGATATCTACCTGGCGATTCCACTGCTCCAATAACCTCGACATAAGGGAAATATCTTTGTATATAGATAACATCTTTATTGGTGACCAGATGATTCTTATTTTTTATTGTTTGCAAGGATGTCTCTAGAGCTCCCTTTTCTGTTCTTATTCTTGCCTTTACATATGCTCTTTCCTCAATGGACCTATTTAATTCATCCTTTAATAATATGCGCTCTAATTCACGATCAGGGATTTTCACAATTGCGCTGTTATTTATATATATTCTTGAAGTATCAGCACTTGATAAAAATCCGCCTGCTGCATTGATAATGTCATTGATGGTCGTATTGCCAACCACTATTGGATAGGTACCAGGGTAATTTATTTCACCAATTATTTCAACAATATTATGAGGGTCTTTATTATATGAGTAGGGTACCATAATATGATCCTCAGAAGATAATTTCTTATCTATAGCCTGTTCAGAGGTCAGATAGATTGCCTCTGAATTAAAAGGTGATTCTGTTCTGATCAAACTAATGTTATCTAATTTTGCATCTGGATGATAGCCACCAGCAATGTCCACAGCATCAACAATATTATCACCTAGACCATATTCGTATCTGCCTGGTCTTTGGACACCACCTTGGACAGTAAAAAATCGTGTTTTATATGGAATCTTAATTACATCTTCTTGATGGACATAAGGGTTGAATTCCGAGTTCCCTGTGACCTTGAACTTTTCTAGGTCTACCTTGATCGTGTCATTCCCTCTAAAAATCAGAATATTTCTCTTTGATAAAAGGTCAATGTCATTGTCAGGTGTTTCTTCTAGACCTAATTTTCTGTTATAGAAATCATCTACGGCTATGCGTGATCTCATGCCAAATGTCTCAGAGAAAGATGATTCTTTATCGACCTTTACTGATTCTTTTTCCTTTTGATTATATTCAGATACGATTTGATCAAATAGATCTGAGACTCTGGTCATTGGAGTCACAATAAAATACCCAGCATTGCTGAACTGCCCTATCACCAATAATCTAAATTGCCTGATTACTTCTAATTCAACATTTATCTTAACATTTGCATTCCAGGATTTTATCTGTCTTTTAATATCCTTGATTAATTGTGTCAATTTGAGATTGTTGCAATCAATCATGCCGACAGAAGGGATAAGCAACTGTCCTGTTGGTGATATAATTAAACTATGATCAAAAGTTTCATTACTAGAAATAATATTAATATGTAATTGGTCGCCCGGGCCAACAATATATTTATTGGGGTCCACAAGCTTATCTATTATAAAGTGGTCTTGGTTCTTTTCTTTTTTTGATATGCTCGAATTTGCATTACTTGCTCTAGAGGCTTGTCTTTGAGCAAGTCTTATGGTATTCAAATCTAAATTCTGGAATTTAGATGTTCCATGTACACATATTGTAACTAACAATATCTTTAGTATTCTATTCATTTTATGCTATTGTCTTATCGAGGTCTCGATCAGAGATAAGGAACAACTATCGCTCGATAGGTACTATTTTATTTTTTTTTGCCTTATTATATTAAACTGGGCGCGGTTTGTTCCGATAGTATTCCTTGTTTGAATGACAAAACTTATTCTTGAAATGGATTTAATCCAAATTATATTTGGCCCGGGCAATTGCCCTATCGCACTCTTCGACTCCATAAGATTGGGAATAGACCGATATTGAAAATAAATTAGTCCTATTAATAAAATTAATTTTATATGATTTCACTAAAAAAACTCCGCAACGAAACAGAAAACTGTAAAAAAAGACTATTATTGAAACAGAAGGATGTTGATTTAAATAGCATCTTGGATCTTGATGAAAAACTACGAAAGTTGAAGACAGTATCTAATGATATGAGGGCAAAGCGCAATAGTGCTTCTGAGGCTATTGGCAACCTAAAAAAAGCTGGCAAGGATGTTACTGATTCAATTAACGAGACTCGTGAATTAGGAGAAGAATTAAAAAAGCTAGAGGAAGAACTCAATACAATCTCAAAAGACTTGGAAGAACATCTCTACCGTTTGCCAAATCTCCCTCATCAAAGTGTACCTAGGGGTGTGGATGAATCAGGCAATCAAGAGGTGAGATCTTGGGGCGATAAACCGGAATTTACATTTGATCCAAGATCACATTTAGAAATTGGGGAGGAACTGGGTCTATTTGATTTTCAAAGAGGAGCAAAACTTTCTGGCAGTGGTTTCCCCTTATACATGGGTGAGGGTGCAAAACTTGAACGATTCCTCATCAATGCCATGATCCAATATCATGAGGAAGAATTTGGTTTTATAGAGGTCTTCCCTCCCGTATTAATGAAAAAAGAATCAATGTTGACAACAGGCCAGTTACCCAAGTTTGAAGAGGATATGTATCACACAGAAGTTGACAATCTATATCTTGCTCCAACCGCAGAGGTACCTGTCACAAACATACATCGTGATGAGATCATCAATGAGAGTGACCTACCTATCTACTACGTAGCTTATTCACCATGTTTTAGGAGGGAGTCTGGCTCTTATGGGAAAGATACAAGAGGCTTACTAAGGGTGCATCAATTTAATAAGGTTGAACTAGTTAAGTTCACTGCACCTGAAAATTCATACGATGAATTAGAATTTCTTACCAATCAGGCAGAGTCCATCTTGCAGAAACTTGGCTTGCATTACAGAGTCGTTGAACTTTGCACTGGCGATTTAAGTTTTGCTGCAGCAAAATGTTATGATCTAGAGGTATGGGCACCAGGAGAGCAAAAATGGTTAGAGGTCTCGTCATGTAGTAACTTTGAATCATTTCAGGCGCGTAGGGGCAATATCAGATATCGTGATTCATCTAATAATAATGTTCAATTTCTTCATACTCTAAATGGCTCGGGTGTTGCAACTCCCAGGTTGATGGCCGCCTTGATCGAGACTTATCAAACTGAAGAAGGAATTATCGTCTTCCCAGAATATGTTGCTGATTTTTTAGGTATTCAGGAGATAAGCTAAAATTGAGAGTCCTCTGGGCTTTTTTAGTTACTGTTCTTTGGACCATTTTATTTGGACTATCTGGAATATTCTTAACAATTTTTGAATCGAACAAAGGGCGAGTATTAGGGCACTGTGCTCGTTTATGGGGAAAATTTATATTATTCTCCTGTGCTATAAGGTATAAAGTAAAAGGACTTGAGAACCTTGATCCAAATGTAAATTATATTTTTGCTGGAAATCACACCTCTGTTCTAGACATACCATTGGCTTTCTCAGGCTTACCCTATTGGCTGGTCCCAATTGCAAAGATGGAGTTAAAAAAAGTTATTGTATTAGGATGGGTAATGAGTACCGCAGGTCATATTTTTATCGATCGAAAAAAAAGTGAAACCGCCCTTCGTGTTTTAGAAAAAGCAAAGAATTCCTTGATAGATAAACCTAGATCAATATTACTATTTCCTGAGGGTACACGTACAAGGGACGGGTCGTTAGGGCCGTTTAAGAGAGGGGGACTGTTATTGTCACTAGATACAGAAATGCCTATTGTTCCCATCGCGTTTATTGGAACATACGATATGTTGGGTAAAGGCTCATGGTCTATGAAAGGCCACAGGGTTGAACTAAGAGTCGGTAGACCAATAGATCCAGGAGATTATTCTTATGATAATAGAAGAGAATTGGCAGAGTTTGTTAGGGAAAAAGTAAAAGAACTAATTTAGATCAATTATAACTTATACCAATGATCATGAATCGCGATAAAATATCAAAAGAGACGGCCAATTTAAAAAGGATAGGGAAAAAAATAGTTTTTACTAATGGTTGTTTTGATCTACTTCACGAAGGGCACAAGAATCTACTTAAAGCTTCATCATCCTATGGCGATATATTAATTGTAGGGCTTAATTCTGATTCATCTGTTAAAAAATTAAAAGGTAACAAGAGACCTATTCAAAAAGCTAATGATAGAAAACTAGCATTGCTCAATACCGGCTTTGTAGACAGAGTTCATATTTTTCGGAGTGATACACCATTGGAACTCATCGCATTGATAAGACCTGATATTTTGGTCAAAGGTGGTGATTATATTCCAGAGGATGTTGTTGGCCATAAAGAGGTTCTAGATTCGGGTGGAGAGGTAAAGATTGTACCGATCACACCCGGATTTAGTACAACATCCATTATAGAAAAAATGCAATGACAAGGTCTTGTTTGATTTAATATTTAGAGTTTATATTCCCATGCGGAGTTTCACTAAATCCCTTTGAGTAAAATACTTAGAGATATAATACCCTACTTTTTCTGCGCCGTAGTTCTACTTGGTGCCGAGGCAAAGTCTACCTCAAAGGTCTTTCCAAATGTGTCTGTATTTACAGCACCCACTGATACAACAATGAACCTTGATGAAACGCGAAATAGATTTCCAGAGATTTTACGAGATGCGAAACTATTGATGTCTGAGGTCCTAATATCTGATTTTAATAAGGACACTCTAGAGGTTGCCTTCATAATGAGTAAAATTTTTGAACTGCTTATGGAAGCAGATCAGATCGGTGATATGAACCTCGAGGACAAAGAGGAATTTGATCGTTTCAATAGAACATTTACAGATCTTTATACACATAATCTTGTTACAGTTCAAAGTATTAATGCTCCTATTATGGCAGAGAAAATGTGGACCGATATTAGTGAGGCCATAGAGATTGAAATGGGTGAAACAAAATTCACAGTTGTGGAGGATAGAGATGGTCATGTGCCACTTGTTAGGACAAAGCAAGTTGATCAATATATCAAATATTTTCAAACCAAGGGAAGAAAGCAATTTAAAATTTGGCTTACCAGATATGGTAAATATAAAGATCTAATATTACCGATCTTAAAAGAGCATGAAATGCCAGAAGAGTTCATCTATCTAGCAATGATAGAGTCAGGCTTAAATCCAAAAGCATATAGTAAAGCTAAGGCCTCAGGAATGTGGCAGTTTATTTACTCAACAGGTAAAAAGTATGGATTAAATAGAGATTGGTACAGAGACGAGAGGCGAGATCCTGAAAAGGCAACACATGCAGCATGTCTCTATCTCAAGGACTTATATAAACAATTTGATAATTGGTATTTAGCTCTTGCTGCATACAATTGTGGATCAGGCAGAGTATCAAGAGCATCTAAGATTCATCAAACATATGACTTCTGGCAAATGCACTCACTTCCACGAGAAACACGAAATTACCTCCCCTATTTTCTTTCAGCTGCAATCATAGCAAGAAATCCAGAAGCATATGATTTCAAGGTTCCTAAGAATGTAGAACCATTTCAATATGAAACGATAAAATTAGATAAAAGTGCAGATATTTCAGTACTGGCACGTGTAGCAGGATTGAAACCAAATGTTCTTAGAGAATATAATCCCGAACTTAGACAGTCAGCGACACCAGCAGAGTCTGGTTATCCTTTGAAACTTCCATTGGGAAAAAAAGCAGGCTTTATTGCAGCTTGGAATGCGATACCTGTAGAAGAAAGATTCGCACCTCAGTTTGTGGTACATAGGGTCAGGTTTGGTGAAAGTCTTTGGACCATATCAAAAAAGTATAATGTATCCATACATGACCTTGCAGCTGTCAATAAGATTCGTAATAGAAATAAAGTTAGGGTGGGGCAAAAGTTAAATGTTCCATTAAAAGGCGGGCAGGTATGGGGAAATGGTGATAATGGAGGTCCGCCAGGCCATTCAAAAAGAATTTATAGAGTCAAGCGTGGAGATACACTTGGGCAGATTGCTGAGAATTTTGCAACCAGAGCAAGTAAGATAAGACGATGGAATAATATGAAATATGGTTCTCACTTGATACATCCAGGTCAAAGATTAGTGATATGGGTCAAATAAATTAAAGGGTAATACATCCAAGCTATAAGTAGGGGGAAACAATGACAAAACAAGAAATAGTAGATTTGGTTTCGGAAGCAACAGGCTTGACCAAGGTTGAAACTGAGACAGTTATGAATGGCATAATGGGAACCATCATAGAATCACTTGCAAATAATGACAGAGTTGAATTACGAGGTTTTGGTACTTTTGGCATTAAACATCGTATGCCAAAGAAGGCCAGAAATCCCGGAACGGGCGAACCTATATATTTGCCAGAAAGGTTTGTTCCAACATTTAAACCTAGTAAACTCATGCGTTCAAGAGTGAACGATTTGATAAATAAATAAATGGATTATAAATGCCAAGCGGTAAAAAAAGAAAAAAGAAAAAAATGAATACGCACAAACGCAAAAAGCGTCTACGTGCCAATCGTCATAAGAAAAAAGATAAATAATATATAATAGCGGTTTACCTAATTCGTATTCCCTCTTTTATAAAAACAATTTGATCTATGTCTCATTATCAAGATTGTTTAACTGTTTCTAAATTAAATACGAGAATCAGAAATCTCCTTGAAAGTAAGATCTCGGATATCTGGGTTAAAGGCGAGATATCAAATTTTCATCATCATCCTTCATCAGGACATATGTATTTTACATTGAAAGACGGCGGAAGTGAGATACGCTGCACGATGTTTCGTATGAACAATCTTCATCTAAAATTCATACCGAATGATGGAATGGAGGTTCGTCTGTTTGGTATGGTCACTGTTTATGAGAAGAGAGGCCAGGTACAATTAAAGGTCGGAGTCATGGAACCTCTAGGCCTTGGAGATCTTTTTAAATCTTTTGAGGCACTCAAACAAACTCTTGAAAAAGAAGGTTTGTTTGATGCAAAGCATAAAAAAGAAATACCTCCCTATCCAAAAAATGTTGGAGTACTTACATCAGGCTCAGGTGCCGCATTTAAGGATGTGCTAAATGTCCTAAATAGAAGAGCCTCGCATATAGGGGTTCTTCTCTGCTCTGTAAAGGTACAAGGTGAAGGTTCGTCTGAAGAAGTGGTTGAGGGTATTGAATTATTCAATCAAGAAAAATCAGTAGACGTGATAATTATAGGGAGGGGTGGTGGCTCTATTGAAGATCTCTGGACATTTAATGAGGAGGTTGTGGCTCGCTCAATTTTTAATTCGAATATCCCAATCATCTCAGGCGTAGGACATGAGACAGACTTTACTATTGCTGATTTTGTCTCAGATCTGAGAGCTCCTACTCCATCTGCAGCAGCAGAACTGGCAGTCCCATTGCGCGAGGATCTAATCCTAGGATTAACAAATGAAAAAACAAAAATATTGCGCATCATCCAAAATCAAATGGAACAAAGATGGCTGTTCTTTGACCAAATTGAAAAAAGAGTCTCAAACCAACGTCCTCTAAGGAAGATTGAAATGCAAAAAAGGGCAGTAAGTCAAATTCATCAGAGATTATCATTAGCTGTAGATGCAAAAAAATCCTTTTTTTCAGAACAGTTAAACCATTTATCAAAACAATTATCTAATCTAGGTCCCAATCAAGTTCTTGAACGAGGTTATGCGATTCCAATTGATCAAAAAGGTAGAGTAATTCGAAATTCAGAACAAATTGCATTAGGTGAGTCATTTAGATTAAATATGGCAAAAGATGGGCTTATTGCTAAAAAAACATCAGATATCAAAGATAACTAAATTCATGTAATATTCATTATGTCAAAAGAAAGAGAAAAAAATGATTTTGAACGATCAATCGATCGTCTTGAAAAGTTAGTTGACAATATGGAATCCGGTGAGGCCTCTTTGGAACAGAACTTATCATGGTTCGAGGAAGGAATGGATTTGATAAGGCTATGCCAGAGTCACCTAACTGATGCTGAACAACGTGTTCAGAGATTAATAAAAAAAAATGATCATGGATTCGAGATCCAGGAAATTGAATGATTCCTCCAAAAAAGTTTGGTATATGGGGAAATACAGATAAAGATTTATTTTGGAAGGTTCTACCTGAGATCATATCCTGGTCTAGCCATAATGCTATGGAGGTTTATCTTACAACCAGGATTCTTGATCATGAAAATGGTGCCAATCTCAATTCAAGAAAAATAAGTTCAAAGGATGACATATCTAATTTGGACTTTATGTTGGTCTTGGGAGGAGATGGCACATTTTTATCTTTGGCTCGTGCAATTGAAGACAGAAGTACACCAATACTCGGTATTCATCTTGGTGATCTAGGCTTTTTAGCTAAGGTGACATTAAAAGACCTTTTTCCTAGGCTCGATCAAGTAAACAAGGGACATTACGTTGTAGAAGAAAGAATTCTTGTACAAGCCTCGATTGACAAAGATCGTAAGAAAATCAATCAAGTTGCTTTAAATGATTTTGTTATTTGTAATGGCCAATCTCATCGAATGCTCAATGCTTTGGTGAATGTAGATGGGCATATGGTGGGTAATTATAGATCAGATGGATTAGTTGTATCAACACCAACTGGATCTACTGCTTATTCATTATCGGCCGGAGGACCAATTGTGACTCCAAAAGTGGATTCATTGATCATTACCCCAACTGCAGCACATACACTCACATCTCGTCCATTAGTTGTTCCTGCATCATCAAAGATAATAATCAGTTTCCCAGACACTGATGATGCGATTCAGTTTATAGCAGATGGACAGATACACGAGATCTTAGATTCATCATGTACTGTAGAAATCAGTAAATCTGATTACAATGTAAGTTTTATTGATTTTGATGATACAGACTATTTTGAAACTCTACGGAAGAAAATGGGGTGGGGTAAAAGAGGCGATCAGTAATTTTTCCAATTATTATTAATCAATTATATTGAAAACTGTCAATATCATTATCTTGGTAGTCTCATTTCTTCAAGCAAGGTCCATTGATGGGAAGATAAAAGGTCAAGATAATGTTAAACTAAGAAATGTGAATATTGTATCACTGCCATCCGGTGTGGGCACCCAGTCCGATAGTTTTGGTGGTTTCTCATTGATCATACCACCAAAAGATAAATATCTCATTGTCAGTCATATCGGATATGTATCGGATACTATTGATATAACTTACTTTAACAATAATGCTTTGATCTTATTAAAAGAAAAGAATATAGTAATGGATTCTTTGGATGTTCAGGCGAAGAGTTGGGGACAGTCAAAGTATTTTTCAAAGAAGAAGACGGTTAATCATATTGATCTTGAGAATTCAACAATTAGGGGAGCCATTGATATTGGCGATGCATTGTTTTCAGAATACTCTCTATTAATGAATGAGACAATTGGAGGTCAGAAGAATCTCTCTTTGAGAGGATCGAGTAATGAGGAATTAGTATTTCTATATGATGGAGTAAGAATCAATAACCTTAGTTCGGGCATGGTAGATATATCTCAGTTCACTTCTCTTGGACTTAGCGAGATTGAACTCATTGCAGGCAATAATGAAAATACCATTTACTCATCAGGCACAATCAATCTTGTACCAAAAATAAATTATGATAATCAATTTACTTTAAATCAAAAATTTGGTACTTACGACTACGGTAGCTTTGATGCATATGGTTCCTTAGGGAAGAGTTATATTTCTGTTAATACAGGTTTCTCAAATGGAAAATTCTTGCAAAGGTATAGTGACTCGGATAAGACCGAGGTTCAAAAGGAGTATAAAAGAAATTTAATTAATATGGGTTTTAGAAATGGCAAAGGTCATGAGATTAGGCTTATGGGGTTTATAAATGAAAAAAAATTCAATAATGACAGATCAAAAGACACCTTGGATCTTTACACACAAAATCTAATTGTTAAATACAATGATAAAAGCAACTTCATTGGAGATATAACACTCTATGGTTTTTTTCAAGAGCAGAAAAGAGGACAATTCACAACCTTTCGAAGGAATGAAAATGATGATGATTTAGAGGGTATAGGTCTATGGTATGAGAAAAAGTTTAAGAGTTCAACCTTTCGATTATCAACTGAAAATAACAGAATTAGATCTGCCTGGGAAATAGATAATGATCAAATAAAGTTAAGTAGAAATGGTACTAGGGTCATGGGTGCCTTTGAAATGTTACAACCAAAAAACAATGAAGGGTTACATTTAAATGATTTGAAATTTATTATAAGTAAAGAAAAAGTTAATTCTGTTAATGAAGTAGGATCAGATATATTCATTGAAGATAGAGATTGGGAAAGTAGTAACACAAAATTCACTTTATCTATGATCGATAGGCAACTGCAAAGGAAAAGATTGATATTCATCAATCTTTCAAATTCATTTAGGATACCAAGTATATATGAGAGAGTCCATAACAAGATACATACATTAGTATACGGTAATAATTTATTATCAGAGCAAAAATCAATGGCTGAATTAGGTATTAAGATAGAAGACTATGACCCTAATAATGCTCGGTCAATGAATGTGGGTTTTACTGCATTCATGTATAAATACACAGATAAGATAAAACAATTATATTTCGAAGATGCTTTTATCCATATTCCTATCAATTATGGTAACGCCAGTATCTTTGGTTTTGATAATTCTATCAATCTTAATTTTATCGGAGGAAGGTTAATACTACGTACGTATTTGACAAACTATTTCTTTTCTGATGCAATGGCTTTTCAATTACAGCCTAGTAAAATGTTTAGAACTACAATTCAAGTAAAAAATCCATTTGTAATGATAAAGTTCATTTACAGAAAAGAAAGTGAGAGGCATCTTACAACAATAGGCCGAGATGGTATTCAAAATCAGACCATAATGAGACCATTAGAGAGTTTTGACATTGATATATCTAGAAAGGTGACATTTGACTTTGCGGATATAACGATAAGTTTGTCAGGCAAGAATCTTAATAGTCCATCTCAAGAGTTAATGGGATTATCTATCTATGATAAACGCTATGTACTTTCAATTGATCTATCCATTCAATGAAAACACATATTATTTTGACAATATTATGTATCTGTGCTCATTCTTGTACTTCGAATCCATTTTGGGATGATTCAAGCAAGTCTGAGATCACGTTATCTGGATCGATAATTCCTGAGCATTTAGAAACAGATACAAGAGTTTTCGTTTGGCTTGAGGGTTTTAATATCCATACTGAAACTAATGAGGAGGATGAGTTCATCATAACTCTGGATGATGTAATAGATGATATCTCGGGGCCAATGAAGATCTATTTTTTCATACATAATTACAGTCTTGATTCAGTCACGGTCAATTTCACTAATAGTAGACTTTCAAGTAATCAATCTTATATCTCAAGCAGTGGTAGATTGTTAGAAACTATATATTTGAAGAAGATAATCTCATGCAATATAGGATCTAGTACACAGATCAACGATTTGTTTGAAATAGAAATGCCTCTCATAGACTATGATATTAGTATGCACCAATCAGCCAATATTGATATTTATAGATTCCCATTAAGTGATTCATTGGATTATAATTCTGGACTCATTTTTCATAATAGATCGGAAGATACTATAATATTGCATAGATACACTACTTTTGACGAAGACGGACTTTTAATCCAAGACCAAACTTATCCATTAAGTTTAAATAGGAATGAGGAATTGATTTGGATCTATCTAATTAATGAAGACCAATTAGATCTATCAGAAGGAGAATATGAAATAGTACCATATTTTCAGGTCAAGCATTCCTATCTCCCAATCGGTTTGATCAATGCACTTGGAGGAAACGATATTTTTACTTTTAGTGATAAATATTTGGATATGCCCAATGATGTATTATCAGCAACTATCGTAATCGAGCAATAGAGTCTCTAACTATTTCTTTTTATAAGATTCTGAGCCTTTAAATGGCATATGTTTTCCCTCAAGAAACACAGGTTTGCGAATATAATTATTATTGATACCCTCTGTTTTATTTCCTCTGAGCAAAACGCACTCCCATTTGTCTCTATTGACAAATGTTGTCGTTGGTATGTATCGCAGCGTTAGACCAATTCGCCAGTATTTAGATGTATTTGCATTAGAACCATGAATAATGAATGGATTATGTATTGACATATCCCCCGCGTCTAGTTCTATATTCAACGCGGATGACTGGTCTATCTCATTTGGGTGTATGGCGAGATCAAGTACATATTCCCTTGTGTCAAGTTTCACCATCTCCGATGGTCTTAATAGTCGCTTGTCTTGTGTCCCAGGTATGACCTTCATACATGCATTGTCTTCATTGGAGTTCGTGCCTGCAAGCCAAACAGATACTACATTCATTGGTTCAAGTGGCCAATATGAACCATCTTGATGCCAACCAACTGGCTGTCCACTAAAGGGTCTTTTTGCAATGTAATGAGCACCGAAAAGAGCGATGTTCATTCCAATGACCTCTTGAACATTATCTAATATTTTTTCTTGGTGTAGCAAATGATGTATAAATGGGTCATGGATTAGCATATCATGGTGGAAGGCCTCAGGACGAGTATTAGGATATTTTTCACTCAACCATTTTATATGATTTTCAATCTCCATTACAAGACCTGGGTCAATGACATTCCTTACTATGGCACAGCCATCCCGATCGTAATTCTTTTTTAGATCTTGATCAATGATCTTCACAATAGGTTTATTTGTTTGTGCTGTCTAAGCATACAATTATTCATGACCACTAGCATTCCAGCCTTCTTGGCATTTTTTGCTGATTCTTCATGAAAAATCGAATCTTGCATCCAGATCACCTTTGATTCAATTAATATTGCAGATTTTACAATATCAGATACATACTCTGATCTTCGAAAGATATTTACTATGTCAATTGTTTCATCAATCGATTCTAGATCTGGATAGCAGCGCATTCCTTCAATATGCCGATGTCTAGGATTAACGGGTATTATATTGTAACCGTTATTTTTCATATACATTGAGACGAAGTGACTAGGTCGTTCTCTTTTTGGGCTGAATCCCACCACCGCTATGGTCTTATACTGAAATATCTTTTTGATTATATCGTGATCATTCATTTCTTAAATAGATTTGATATCACATATCCCGCAATATTGGGATTCTCCTTCAATCTCCGCACCGAATAGTCAAACCAATCGGGCCCGAAGGGTACATAGATCCTCACATTATACCCTCTTTGGATTAATTCATCTAGACGGCCACTCATCGGAACACCAAATAATGCTTGGAATTCAAAAAGATGTGGAGAAATGTTTTCAACATTGATCCATTCTATCAACCTATCAATAAGGATTTGGTCATGAGTCGCATACCCGCAAAATCCACCATTTCTAGCCATGGTTTTTGCCAATAATAAAAAACTATTTCTTATATCTTCACGATCTTGAAAGGCAATTTCACTGGATTCTTTATAGATGCCCTTACAAATTCTGGAATTAAATTGACTGTCACATAATTCTTCTATGTCACCTTCACTTCTATAGAGATATGCTTGTATGGCTATACCAACGTTATTATAAATGGTCTTGCATTCCCTATATATGTCAAGTGTTTGGTCGGTAAAATCAGAATTCTCCATATCTATTCTTAGAAAATTTCCAAACTCGCTTGCCTTTTTTGCAATATTTATCATATTTGTAACAGCCTCGGATTGTGAGATATTCAATCCAATATGGGTTGGCTTAACAGAAATTGTACAATCAATGGAATGGTTATCGATGTCTTCATAAAGCGAGCAATATTGCGATGTGATCTCACGCGCTTGTTGCGTCTCATTGATATGTTCACCTAGAATATCAATTGTTGCACTGAATCCCTTTGCATTCAATGATTTTATCTTTGATAGGGCCTCCTC
>Ga0208639_1000272_pt1 | contig 41069 bp, 33 predicted proteins | sample ETNtaG_33_FD_185772 | JGI IMG/M metagenome (GOLD analysis project Ga0208639, IMG submission 185772) | Marine microbial and viral communities from oxygen minimum zone, Eastern Pacific Ocean - ETNP201310SV76 (SPAdes) (version 2) | ecosystem: Environmental > Aquatic > Marine > Oceanic ...
AAGCAAAATCATATTTCTCATTGCCAATCTTTTTGCCAAGATACCATTTTCATCTATTGAATTAGGCACTCCTGAGCCAATTCAACTACTTCAATACGGTGCTGTAGTGATCACTGTTGTCATGCTCATGCGGAAAGAGCTTTGGCATAAAGCGGCTCTGGCGGGAATGGTTGCTACTAATCTTTTCGTCTGGTCCTGGGCGCTTGAGAGAAAGGTTGTGGATATCATCTTTATGGATGTAGGTCAGGGCGACGGAGCTGTGGTTCGGATATCTACCGACGAAGGTACAAGGACTATATTAATTGATGCCGGTCCCCTTGCATTTAAAAAAGACGCTGGGGAGAAAGTGGTAGTGCCGGTATTGAAGCATCTCGGCACCCGCAAGATAGACCTCCTTATTATGTCCCACCCCCATGCAGATCACATTGGCGGAGCGTCCGCTGTCATGGACGCTTTTTCCGTGAATGAAGTTTGGGACACTTTCACCAGTTATGAATCTTCGCTTTATGGAAGGATTGTTTCTCAAATTGATGAAAGAGGCATCACTTATCGACGTTCGGGTGCCGGGTTTTCCATCAATCATTTCTCACCTGTCCATTTTACAGTTCTTCACCCCGATTCCGCATGGGCAGTGACTGAGAGGAATGTGAATAACGCCAGTGTGGTGGTGAAGATGACTTACGGCGAAACCTCCTTCCTGTTTGTTGGCGACCTTGAGCGGGAGGGAGACAAGGAGATCCTCGCTTACAGCCATATGCTGGATGTGGACGTGTTGAAGGTAGGTCACCACGGTTCCATTACCAGTTCAACCCAACCGTTAATTGAGGCTGTTACACCTAATATTGCTGTTGTTTCTGTGGGAGAGAAGAATAAGTTCAAGCACCCATCGTCAGAAGTGATTGATCGACTAAAAAGGTCGGATGCGAAGATTCTACGAACCGACGTTGAGGGGGCAATTTGGTTGAAAACAAACGGCCGGCACATTTGGCGCCACAGTTGGAGGTAATTGGATGGAAAAATGGGTGATGTTTCCCTTCTAGTCCCTTAGGGTGATATCATCCTCTATTATGTTATGGTGAGCCTTTCCAACCGTCCCAACGCAATAATGATGGATCAGCAAAAAGTATGAATATTATATTGTTACTCACACCTCCTCGCATATAAACTTCTTCAACGATGAGGTCTTTCATTTCACCTGTTATATTATTTTGTGTGCTTTCATTGCTAAGGGCCGATGATAAGACCTACCATCTGGATCATGTGTCTAGAGTTGAATTTCCTGCAAAGATCTGGAGTGTTGGCGATACCTCCGGTGTTTCTGATTGCTGGGGCTATGTGGATAAAGAAGGAAATGACTATGCCATCGTAGGCGTTCTGGACGGCACTGCCATTGTAAGGGTTGAAGATAAAAAAATAATTACTACAATTCCTGGTCCTGAATATGGTGATATGTATTATCATCGAGACATGATGACATACGGCGATTATCTATACGTATGTCATGAAATGACAGGAACAAATCAGGGAGTGAATATCATTGATTTGAGTCCGCTACCAGATTCAGTCCGCTATGTCACATCGTATGACGAAGTTGACTATGCCGGTGCTTACGCAACCACATCTCACAACCTTTTTGTTGATAAAGCGACCGCAACCCTCTATCTGGTGGGAGCAAACTATAGAGGGTTTCGGGTTGTGTCTTTGGAAGATCCTGAAAACCTTAAGGAGATAGGTTTTGCTATAACACCAGGTATTCACGATCTTTTTTCCAGGAAAGATACTGTTTTTGTTGCTGAAGGATATAACAGATCATTCTCAATTTGGGATGCAACTGACAAGGAAAACTCCCCCAAATTATTAGAGAGGGTTAACGTTCCTGGCGGCGGATATGTACACACAGTTTGGACAACTGAAGACGGACGGTACCTTATGACGGCTGAAGAGACGGCTAATAAAACTGTTAAGATGTGGGATATCAGAGATTATAATGATATTGAATTAGTAGGTGAGTATCTTGGTGCGAGCAAGCTGGCGCACAATATCCACATTAAAGATGATCTTGCTTTTATTTCTCATTATGCTACAGGTATAACAGTAGTAGATATCTCTGATCCTACTGATCTCCGGGAAATCGCGAGATACGACACTTTTATAGCACATGACCGTTCAAGCTATTACGGCGCATGGGGTGTTTATCCTTATTCACCAAATAACTATGTTTATGCCAGTAATGTTGAAGGTCATCTTGATATACTGAAATTCAGGGAAGAGTCTAACACCTTATCTGAAGAAACTTTTTTGCCATCGAAAGTGTCAATTAGTCAGAATTATCCTAATCCTTTTAACGGTGAAACATCTCTTTCCATCAGCCTGCCTGAAGAAGTGTCTGTAAAACTGGAGATTTACAATTCTCTTGGCGTCCGGGTATCAACTATTGCCGATGGCCGGTTTCCTGCGGGGCAGTATAGCTTCAACTGGAATGGTGCCAGAGCTTCCAGCGGTATCTATTTCGCACGGCTAATTGCCGAACGAGTTGATAATACTGTGAAAATGCTTTTGTTGAAATAGGCATTGATCTGGTTCGTCAGTTCGAATTGCTAATTAAAACTACGGTTTGGTCTTTGTTTTATCTGTTTGTGTCGGTAAACTGATTTTAGGTATTTCATTATGGAGGTCATCATGCAAAGATATCGTTTATTTTTATTGATTTTACCTTTTATTTTTTTCCTCTCTTGCGAGGATGATGCTGACTGTCCCGATTGCGGTAAGCTCACTGAAGGATATTTATTCAAGAAAGTGACGCAAGACGACTTTGCAGCTTTCGCTGGGGTGAGCGGTATAGAGGTAGATGCCTGTATGCGGTACAAGCTTACCAGTGGTGAGATGAGCGCAAATACAATTACTATTGTAGACGATTGTTGTTGCGAGTGATACTGCTTCCTGCATCCCTTCAGTGAAACTCATCGCGGGCGTGGATGAGGCAGGGCGGGGACCAATTGCCGGCCCCGTGGTGGCTGCTGCGGTCATACTACCAGAAGGGTGTACGATAGAAGGAGTAAGGGACTCCAAGAAAATATCAGAAAAAAGGCGGGAGATTCTTTATGATAAGATTCTGGATGTTGGCACATCCGTTGGTGTTGGAATCGTCCACGAAGACGATATTGAAGAATTGAATATTCTCCAGGCAACCCACAAGGCAATGCGGCTGGCGTTGGGGAGACTGTTACCCCAACCGGAGGAAGCATTAATTGACGGACGTGGCCTACCTGATCAGGTGGTAAAAAACAAAGGTATCATCGATGGGGATGATAAAGTACACGCTATTAGCGCCGCATCCATCATTGCAAAAGTATCTCGTGACAGGATAATGAGAAAATATGATCTTATCTTTCCAGAATACGGATTTGCCAAACACAAAGGTTATGGAACTGCCGAGCACCTGTTTAACTTGCGTAACCATCTTGCTTGTCCCATCCATCGAAAAGGATTTCGACCTGTAGGCAATCATATGCCATCTTTGTCCCATCTTAAGGAAAACCGATTACTTGGAAAGTGGGGTGAGCGTCTGGCGGCGCGGGAACTAATACGGAAAGGATATACCGTGTTGGAAATGAACTACAGCGCTGCTCCCTACGGTGAAATCGATGTGGTGGCCAGCGAAAATGATACAGTGGTATTTATTGAGGTTAAATCGGCGGCACAGGAAACATTAGGTGGACCGGAAGATCAGATGAATGATTCAAAACTTGCGAAACTTTTTAACGCCATGAATATTTATCTGTCAAACAATGATTCAGTTTCAGAAAGCAGGTTCGATCTTATGACTATTCGTTTTGGCAAAGAACGGCCAAAAGTTAAACATTACAAAAATTGTCTCGACTGAGTAACACGATGTCAGTTTCTAGTGAAGTGACTTACCTGCCTTTGTCCCTTCGCCCGTAAGAAGCTAAATTCGCCGCAAATGAACGATACTCGAATTGCACGGATACTACAGGAGATAAAATCTCTTCTGATTATTCTTATTATCGCACTTTCCCTGAGGGCAACCGTTATTGAGGCATACATCGTTCCTACTGGTTCCATGGAAAACACCATCATGACGGGTGATTTTCTAATTGGTAACAAGTTTGTTTACGGTATGCGGACACCAGATTGGATCGGAATCCCATACACTGAACTCGGTTTCTATGTACCTTGGACACGGTTCCCTAAATTCAAAAAACCTCACCGGGGAGACGTGGTAATTTTCAAATACCCCCGTGACCATTTTCAGAAGTATGTAAAAAGGTGCGTTGCTGAACCGGGCCAGACTATTACTGTCCGGGGAAAGAAAGTTTGGGTAGACAACCAGGAATTTGAACTTCCTGAACATGGAAAGCTAATTGACCGGACCATTCTCAAAAACGGGCTTAAACAGCCGGGAATTTTTCTGCGAGATGATTGGAACCGCGATAATTTTGGTCCCATCAAATTACCTGCCGTGGGGGATGAGGTTGCCATCAACAGAGATACTAACTGGGATTATCTGCTTCCTCTTATCCTTATGGACGGTCACGAGGTGGCGCTTAAAGGGAATGGTATATCAGGTGAATTCAGGTTTACGATGAAGGATGCCAATGATATCGCCCGGCGATACTCGTCCGGACTTGGAGGGTGGCTCCACGGTATTTTTTCTTCTGAGCCTTACCGGCCAAATAAAGTGGGGCGGCTATACAGTAAATACTATAATCAGAACAATCCCGATGGAGAGCTGTTGAACATTTGGAGCTTCCGTTTCACTGATGAGGTGCTCAGTTACCTTTGGATCGACGGGAATCCCATGAATTCGATTCCAAGCTATGTTGTAGAGCAAAACTACTACTGGATGATGGGTGACAACCGGGACGACAGCGCAGATTCACGTTACTGGGGATTTGTGCCTGAAGAGTTTATTCTTGGTGAGGCTGTTGTTGTCTATATGTCCTGGGGTTTTAATGGTGAGGGGCCCCGTTTCAACAGGGTTGGCAAGATTATTTCTTAGAGAGGAATTAACAATTTTTCTTAGAGTTTCTCTCAATCTCTGCTTAGACTTATGTTAATCCAAGGCTTTTACAAGAATCCTCATAAAGATGTTTTAATAAAATGCTGAGTGCTATTGCTTTTGCTATTAAGATGGTCCTGGCTGCGGCTTTTGTCGTTTTGCTTTCACTGGGAAAAGATGCAACTGTGCCAAGGGACCGCGTTGGTTTCTATGCCCTTCTATCTGTAGTAACGGCAGCCATTACAGCCGTTTCACAGGTGCTAAATTCAGGAATGCTGGCTGGTGCTGTGTTTGTTGTCATAGGTTTTATTTCTTACAGTCAGTTTCAGAAAGAAGGAGATTTATTTGGTACTCTTCAGGCCATAGCACCACTCTGGGTAGTCACAGTTATTGGGATGTGTAGCGGTGCCGGCATGCTTCTTCAAGCAGGTTTTTTAACTTTCCTCGCGTATTATTTATTGCATTATTTTCCTTTATTGCTTGGGCATGAAAAGGAACCAGAACAGACGGAGACCTAGGATTTTCCGGGAGGAATTGTGATGAGACATATGATTATTTTCATTTTGACGCTTTCTACTGCACTCGTTGCTCAGGAAGAAGTTGATACCACATTTACGGAAGAAGATGATTTCATGATGGAGGAGACGGAGGAGGATACTTCCGAAATTTCCGATGAAGTTGTACCGGCTACCGGTGAAGGACTTGACACGGGCTACAAAGGTTTGGCATGGGGAGCATCTATGGATCAGCTTCAGGCGCCTGCTGAGAGCGATACCGCGGGGGGAGCGGTGGACAGTGCAAGAACCAGTAAAACAGTCCACGGAACGCTGGGCGAGGACACGGTCTCTTTTTCCTATCACTTTTCTGATCTCGGATTCTGGAAAGTGGTCATTGAGTATACCAATCTTGAAGTAAGTGATGGAATTGACGGGTATATAGCACATTTTCACCGCATTGAAAAAGCGCTCTCAAGCAAATATGGTTCTCCCATGAGAACTAGTCAAAACGAGATGGGTACTGATAGAGAGTACCTTTTCTCTAGTTTTCCCAAGCTGAGTCGTGCTTATTTTCGCTCTTCTTGGTTAGTTGAACCGGCCAGCATTGAACTTCTGCTTGAAGCTGTGGTACCACAATCAGAAGACGATCCGCCTGTATTCGGAGAGACATCGCGGTCCGTTAGACTTTATTACTATAATAACAATTTTTTCAATACTGCCGTTGATGATTCCACCGGAGCGGCAAGTGAAAAGCCTCTGAGTGACATATATTAGTGCGTTGGGCGGAAGAACCTCGGCCAGCTTTGCCTGTCTCTCTTTAATTTTTCTTAACACCTTCCGGTTCTCCTCGTGCGGAGACAACCTACCCATGGTGCGTACATTTGAATATACTACCACCAAGGAAGAGGCACTTAAAGAGGCACAGATTGTTTTTGAAAATCTTGGCTATAATATTTCTTCATATGATGAAGTGGACAACTACTTCACCACCGAACTACGGATCATCAATCGACTGTTCAGACCGATCTACTATGTTACCTTTGTCACAGCCCAGGACAGACTGACTGTCATCGTATATTCTGAGGTCAGAACTTTCCGTCGTGCCTCGCGGGTAGGTTTTGCGTCAGGAAGTGAACAGGTAATGCAGGACGCTTCTAATAATCTTGGAGACCGTTTCCAAAGGGCGATATTTGATCCAGTTACAGAAGCGATAGAATTTCAAGGATTTGCCAGGTGGGACAGGGTAGAGGATAGCCAACGGGAGGATGTTGCAATCCGTGAAGCGGAAGATTTGAGACAGATGGCATTGGCCAAGGCGAAAGAATTGGAAAAAACTTTTTTATCAAATGAACGGAAAAAGAGATTGAAGGCCTATAATGAACATCAGGAGGAACAGAGGTTTGTCGCCATGCGTGAAGGAGAACACCATATTGAATTTTGGCCAGAGACGCCGAATTGGTCCACCGTGGCAGTATCAAAAATATTGCATAGGCACCGCGCTGAGTTTGATTCCGTTTTCCGGGAGGTTTTAATGCCCCACCGGGATGTTAGCGGTAAAGGAGCCATGCTGTGGATACTTGGTCCAGATGGTCGCGTTGCCGATGTCAGAGTTTTGATAAGGTCATCCTTCAATACTCCGGAAAATGATCTCCGCGATCGTTTGATTTCCACACTTCGTTCTGTTTATTTTAATGATGGAAAGCAGTATCTCAGACTCCGCCAAGGTTTTTCTTTCGAAGGAAATTATCACAATCTCAAGATCCAGTATGAACGTCCGATTATGACAGGCGTATTTCCTGTATATCCTGTTCCAGATATAGACGTTTTGGCTGACACATTTTTTGTGAATTGGCCAAAACGGCAAATACCCGCTATATTGAAAAACTAGTTGACGTTACCCGGTGGTTTTGCTAATCTTCGGCTCTGCAATTGTGCGGTACCTCTCGACAATTTTGGTTTTATTGAAATGAGAAGAGGATTAAATTACATTAAACGCGGTTCGCTCGACTGCATGAAATAAGAACTGAACTGTTGAAAAAATAGAAAATATGGGTGTAGATCTACAAAATGCTGATGCCAGAAAGAATTATCTTTCTGAAAAACTTGATGACCTGATGGACGGTATCAACGATTCTTACGGTACTGTTTTGATGGATGAGCTCATATCACAGCTGGAGAGAACTGTAAGCAAATTCAATGATGAAGTACAGATACTCATGGGTCAACTGAAAGATAACAGTGATCGCCGAGATGGACTGTTAGAAAAAATAAAGACCGGCGTTGTAGAAGAAGCCGCTCATGATACTCCGGAATCAATATCAGACAAAAAAGAAATGAGTGCGTGGGAGCTTAAACTCGAAGAGATGGAAAAGAAATAAAAGGGAGAGACGATGAACACCAGGGATAAGTTGCTGATATTAATTGTAATTGTCTGGATTGGAGCTGGGGTATACTTCAAATCAACCACCGACAAAATGTTTGTACGGATGGATGAGATGGAACAGCTCCAAAACAAACATGTGGACAAGGTCAACAAAGAATTTAGAGAAGACCTAAAAACTTTAAATCTTCAGTTCATCGGCCGAGGGAAACACCTTCGTAAGGCACAGAAAGATATTGTAGACAACACACAGCTCATCAATCATGTTACTGATTCACTTGGTCGCAACATCGAAACAGTGGCGTTGGATCTGGAGAATTTTCAGCGTAACACAGAACAATCTTTTGCGAACGCTGCCAAGGGAAGAGATGATATCGAATCAGACTTGAGCTCATTCAAACGTCAGCAGAGAAGATTTACTGGAGATCTTGATCAACGTTTGTCTACAGTTGAAACAGATGTAGCTGATTTGAATGAGCGTGTACCACCTAAAAAAGCAGAGAAAGAACGTTAATCTAGAATAAAGAAACATCAAATTAAAAAGGGGATGAAATGCATCCCCTTTTTTTATTCTATCATTTAATATGGCGCTTCGTAAATAAAAATAGGGGTAGTCTTCTTCATGACCTCGGAGCATTTGGAAGATCTACCCCTACCTCGCGGGAGAGGCTTTTCAGGGCCTCGAGCAAAAATACAGTTCGATTCTAATCAGAGTCAAGCTTTTTCGGTTGATAGCATAATCACCTCCAGTAAAGCATCAATCAGAGGAATTCTCCCTCGAAAAAATGTAAAATTACTATCAGTTAAACCAATAGTTGAAGTAGCAGTAATGAATTATGATTACCTAATAAAGTACTTTAGGAAAGACAATCCGATAAGGTAATGCCCCGGTTTGTTGAAAATTTGTGGATAACCGATAAACCAACCCTTTAACCCTGTAGAAAACCATTATTCGATACAAGATCTTATGAATGCTATCGAATCAACTGATGTATTTGAAAGAAGAGGATAGTTTTTCTTTCAAGTGTGCCGGGAGAGGGACTTGAACCCACACGATGTTGCCACCACCTGATTTTGAGTCAGGCGCGTCTACCAGTTCCGCCATCCCGGCATTAAAGTCCATATCAACGGCAGGAAAAGTATAGATTTCATCTTAGAATTGTCAATAGATTTCGCCTAAGCTATAATAAAATTTCGTGATACCGTTCTAGTAAATATGTTGTTGCCGTATTTGTATACAATGCTGAGATAGAAGGAGTAGTAAATGACAAACATTTCAAGAAGGAAATTCATTAAAAGAAGCGGAACCGGTATAGCTGTGGCAACCATAACTCCTTTGGTGACGGCGCGAGTTTTATCGTCAGTACCGGAATCAGACAGGCGCGTAATTGTAATTGGTGCCGGTCTTGCAGGCCTGAGTTCAGCCTATGAACTGGATCAGGCAGGTTTCGATGTGACGTTGCTGGAGGCTCGAACACGCCCCGGCGGGAGGGTAAGGACTTACCGTGATCCTTTTTCTGACGGACATTACGCTGAAATGGGGGCTGAATATGTGAATTCGAATGATACTTATGCTCATAAGTACTGCAAGACATTTGGCCTAGAGATATTGACAGCAAAACTATATGATGGAATCCTTGTTCGGAATCGCCGATACAGAATGGCCGATTTTCAGAAACAACAATCCAAATTGCCCTTTGAAGGCGTGAAAAAAGGGAAACTGTTCGGGCAGGAAGGTCCTTGGGTACGTCGGTGGGTTGATAAAATTCAGAAATCAGCGGAAAAGTATAATACAAATTGTTCGAGCTGTCACGAATTTGGTGGAATTAAACCTGAGAAACCGCTGTCAGCTCTAGGCCATTTACCTAATGAAGTCCTTGCTCTTGATAAAATATCAGTTGCTGATTTATTGCACAATGAAGGAGCACCAGAGGATATAATCAATCTTTATACATATACCAATGCAACGGAAAGTACCGGTCGGCCTGAGACCATGTCGGCACTGGCTCTCGTAATGAGTCACTACATGGCGGGTGCTTTCAATGAGGAGACAGATGAAGGAAGAATTCTAGGTGGCAATGATAAGCTTCCTAAAAGCATTGCTAAAGTAATTTCTTCTAAGATCATGTACCGTCGCCCGGTGCGGCGTATTACTCAGGGTAAAAAGAATGTGGAAATTTGGTTCGAGGAACAGGGGAAACTTCAATCGTTAAAAGCATCCCGTATCGTCATTTCCATGCCGTTCAAAGTGTTGAAGGAAACAGTCATCGAACCGGAGTTTTCTGTAGAAAAGATGAAGTGTATCCGTGAACTGTCTTATGGTCACGTAATGAAAATCGCTATGCAATTTTCGAAGCGCTTTTGGGATGAACCGGGTAGTTTAGGACAGCGGATTTTTACTGATACTCCGCTTCGTCGGATCTATCACCACTCCATCGATCAACCGGGGCCTCGCGGAATAGTCCTTTCTTTCACATCTGGTGAAGATGCCCAACAACTGGGAAACCTACCCCCGGAAGGTAGGATGAAAGTGGCGCAAGATTCTGTCAAACGCGTCTGGGGCGAAGCGTCTGAATACTGGGAAGGCGGTGTTGCTAAGTACTGGAATGAAGATCCGTGGCTCAAAGGAAGCTATTCTTTCCCAGGTATTGGACAAGCGAAGGATTTCCTGCAAATATCCATGAAGCAGGAGGGATTGGTTCATTTTGCAGGAGAACACACTTCCATCCACCGTGCTTCAATGAATGGCGCAATTGAGTCTGGTGTCAGGGCAAGTGAAGAAGTAAAGACGGCTGTTGGTGATTAGGAAAGATCATCCAAAAATAATAACTGTTCTAGGCGCTGGTTCCTGGGGAGGCACTATTGCTGAACACTTAGCGCAGCAGGGACACAACGTTACGGTTTGGCACAGGAATGAGGAGGAGTTGAACCAGATGTCTGAAAAGCGAGCCCACCCGTTCCTTGATGACCTTCAATTCTCACATTCCATTCGTTTCGTGGAATCAATGAATGATTTGAAACGACCTGAGCTGGTGGTCCTAGGTATTCCATCTCATGGAGTGAGGGATGTAATAAACAGCCTCCCTGAATTTCTCCAAGATAGCGTGTATGTAAATCTTGCCAAAGGGATCGAGAATGATTCGCTGAAACGGATGAGCGAGGTCGTAATGGAATGTGGTGGTATAGATGGCAAAAATGTGGTAACGCTGTCCGGGCCCAGTCATGCTGAAGAGGTTGCTAAAGGATTACCCACCACCCTTGTAGCTGGTTCCAGTGATTCTGGAATAGCTAGCATGGTTCAACAAGTTTTTTCATCGAATACACTCCGAGTTTACATCAACAGTGATATCATAGGTGTCGAATTAGGTGGCTCTGTAAAGAACGTTATTGCTCTGGCAGCGGGAGTGTGTGATGGTATCGGCTTTGGAGACAACACAAAGGCTGCGCTTATCACTCGAGGTATTGTTGAAATTACTCGTCTTGGTATTTCCATAGGGGGTAAAGCGGAAACTTTTGCCGGTCTTAGTGGAATCGGTGACCTTATAGCTACCTGCCTGAGCCGGCACAGCCGGAACCGTTACGTTGGCGAACAGATTGGCCGTGGACGCTCTTTGGATGAGATTCTTGATGAAATGACAATGGTGGCTGAAGGGGTGAAAACCTCCAGCTCGGTGAAAGCGCTATCGGAAAAGCAATCTGTGGAGATGCCTATATGTGATGCAGTTTATGAATCATTGTATGAGGGATTGGATCCTAAAGAAGCGGTGAATAGACTCATGACTCGAGAATTGGGAAGTGAGGAGTATTGATGCACAATCGGGAAATATCTTTTTTCGATCTTTGATTATTTGATTACAACAGCCTGTGTAATTTCTCATAGATTTTGCCCCCGTAGCTCAGTTGGATAGAGCATTCGCCTCCTAAGCGAAGGGCCACAGGTTCAAATCCTGTCGGGGGTACCAATCTTTTTTTGTAACTAGATAGCTGATACTATGAAATTATGCATTTAAATTATCCGATTATTTTCATGGGAGCCGACCATGCTTAAACCAAAAAGAAAGATTACAATAAAAGAGATCAAACAGGACCCTCTCCTTGAAACAATCTTCAAGGGACAGCAGTATTTTAATGATAACAAGCGATTGATTACCCGAATTGGGGGAGGAATACTCTTGGTTGTGACGGTCTTAATTCTCTTCCGTTCTAATCGTTCTAGTGCGTCAACAGAAGCAGACGATATTCTCGCATCAGCCATGAGCCACTACCAGGCGGGAAACCACAGCAAGGCTATTGCTGACCTGGATATGCTTATTAACCAGTACAGTTCAACAAAGAGCGGTGAAACGGCTCTTTATTATCTTGCTCATATTCAAATGGATGCAGGTAACGATGCCGAAGTCTGGAAATATGCGGAAAGTTATGCAAGAAACGGATTATCGCCATCTCACAGGGCCGGGGCTTACCAGATGCTGGGGGAACTTAATGAAAAAGAAGGGGATTATTCCGGGGCGGCAAACAACTATGTTCAGGCGGCAAATTTTTCCGGCACAGAGATTCTATCCCGGCGGAATTTGTTGAGAGCCGTTGACTGTTACCTAAAAAATGGTAATTTGGACAAGGTCGATGCTCTTATATTGAAACTGGAGCCGCAAGACGACAGTCTCGATCAGCTCCGAGGGGAACTTATCCGAATAAAATCCAAATATTTCGTCTTAAAGTCTAATTTATAAGAACCTTTTCGTTTCTTTGATTTACTCAGAGTAATTGGTTTGGCACCGTCCTGATTATCCTCTAAATTAATAGGCTGTATGTGGGTCTGAAACCCACATTTTTTTATCAGGCTATTTGAAAAGTCGGGATGATAGATGGATTTGAGTGAAATTCTCGAGGAAATTGTTACAGAGTCAGAGGTGATTCTAGTTAACTGTACAGCCTCAGGCGATCACGCGAAACTAGTTGTAGATACTAAAGAGGGTATAACCCTTGATGAAATTACACAGCTGACTCGCGTCATTAAACAGAATCCTCGTATTGATGAGCTCTACCATAGTGGCATAAGACTGGAAGTGACTTCTCCGGGAATCGGTTTTCCAATGACGGAGATGTTCCAGTATGAGCGCAACGTGGGACGTCATGTAAGGATATTACATGAGCTCGATGGAATTCCCAATCCGGCAGAAGGTAGGATAGTCAGCGCTGAGGAATCGGTGGTGATTATTGAAAATAAAAAAGGTACGCTTCTGTTTCGCCTTGATGATATAGAAAAGGGACTTATTGTCATCCGCTAAGCTTCTTTAGGAGGAAGTGTTGGATAAACAGGAACTGATTCAGGGATTCTCTGACATTGCAAAAGAGAAAAATATTGACAGGACCGAGATCGGTACGATTCTCGAGGAACTGTTCAAATCATTAATTGAGCGACAATATGGCTCAGCGGAGAACTGTGACGTTATTGTGAATATTGAGCGCGGCGAACTTGAAATTTACCAGAATAAGGAAGTAGTTGAGGAAGTAGAGAATCTTGGCACAGAAATTTCAATGAAGGATGCTCAGAAAATTGAACCGGACATGCAATTGGGTGATTTATTTGTGGACGTTATCGATCCTACTTCGTTTGGCCGTCGGCTCATTGTTTCCGCTAAGCAATATTTAAGTCAAGAAATTCGAGATATTGAAAAGAAGCACACCTTTGAGAATTACTTTAATAGAGTGGGTGAAGTGGTTATCGGTGATGTACGGCAGGTGAACCGGGACAGCATTCATATCCATATAGAGCAGAGTGAACTCCGCATGCCCCGTACGGAGACTATCCCAAATGAGCGCTACCGGAGAGGCCAAACTCTTCGGGCGCTGATTAAATCCGTAGAGATGAGAGCTAGTGGCCCGGATATTGTTGTTTCCCGTTCTGACAATCAATTCCTAGCAAAACTTTTTGAGATGGAGGTCCCTGAAATCGAAGATGGCATTATTGAAATTCTGACTATTGTCAGAGCACCTGGTCAAAGGGCAAAGATCACTGTTCGCTCCCACGATCGGCGAATTGATGCTGTAGGTGCTTGTGTAGGTATGCGAGGAAGCAGAATTCAAGCGGTAGTACGGGAACTAAATGGTGAAAAGATTGATGTAATCAACAAAAGTGATCAACCAGAAGTGCTTATCTCAAGAGCGCTCTCTCCAGCAAAACCACTGAATCTATATATCGATGATGACGCCAAGCATTGTATGGCCGTCTTTGATGATGAAGAAATGGATTCGGGCGTAGGACGAAACTACCAGAATATTAATCTCGCCGCCGAGTTAACTGGTTACAAAATCGAGGCTGTGAAACAGTCCGAATATGAAGGTACGTCGGTTAACAAAGACCAGGAAGTATTTTTGGATCAAATCAATACACTGACAAAACGGATGGTATCACTCCTTAGTGAAGCTGGAGTCAGTACCGTGGCGGATTACAATGCCGCTACCGATGAGGATCTTCTAGCTGTTAAAGGCGTAGGTGCGAAAATGCTTGATACTGTCTCAGAGCGAATAAGGGAATATCTTGCTTCAATCTCTGAACTTTCTGAGGAAAAAACGAACGACGAAGCTGTGGGAATGGCAAATGAGACTGAGGAAATTCCAGCAAAAGAAATTGAGGATAAAACTGGCAATGTTGAGCTTGAGGAGGTATCTCCTTGACTGTAGTAGCTGCACCAAAACGTAGAATTGTTCAAGTCGCCAAAGATCTGAATATCTCACACAGGGATATTATGGAATTTCTCGACAGCAGAGGTATCAAGGCAACAAGTCATATGAGTCCTCTTGGTGAGGAGGCTTATCAACTTATCATCGAAGAATTTGAGAAGGACCTCCAGACGGTTGAACGTTACCGCAAAGAGAAGACCCGAAAACAAATTCATTCTCGAATGATCGAGGAAAAGATGAATGAAGGTTCTTCGCTTGAAATATTAATGCCCGATGAAGCGGATAAGCTTGACGGTATTGTAATTGAAGAACCCACCGAACCCACAATTACTGAATTGTTAGAGACTAAACCTGAGCAGGAGGACGGAAAGGAAGAAGCTGTTTCTGTTGATGGAGAATTGGAAGAATTAACAGCTGAGACTGAAGAAATAGATGAACCTATAGCGGAAGAGCCTGTGGCTGAGCCTGATATTGATAGGGAGACGCCAAAACCTAAGTTCCGAAAAGTGGATCTGTCTGAGATACAGTCTAAGATTGAGAGTCCACGTCGACGTCCTGCAAAGGCAACTGAGAATGATGAGAAAGAAGAAAAAGAAGATATTTCTGTCACGTCCACTATCAAGCGGACTCTAGCAGCCATGGATCACAAGGCCAAAAAGAAACGTTACAAAAGAGACAGAGATGAGCATGATGAGGCCGATTTCGAGGAAGAAGTTCAGAGTATAAATGTTCGTGATTTCATGAACGTTCATGAACTGGCCGATGTTTTGGATGTGAGTCCAACAGATATTATAAGTAAATGCCTTGAATTAGGCATCATTGCTACCATGAATCAACGGCTTGAATTTGATACCATTTCGCTCATCGCTGAAGATTATGGTTATAATACTGTTCTAATGGAAGAGGATGTTCAGGATTCAAGTGATGAAGAAGAGAAAGAAGACAGCGAAAAGCTTAAGCCACGGGCTCCCGTGGTCACAATAATGGGTCACGTAGACCACGGGAAGACATCTCTTCTCGACTATATTCGAAGCGAAAATGTGGTGGCCGGTGAAGCAGGTGGAATTACGCAGCACATAGGTGCTTATGAAGTGTTTCTTGAAGACAGCAACAGAAGTGTTACATTCTTGGATACACCCGGTCATGAAGCGTTTACAGCTATGCGAGCCCGCGGCGCTCAGGTGACCGATGTTGTTATCCTTATCGTGGCAGCTGATGACGGCGTAAAACCACAAACCATAGAAGCCATTGACCATGCAAAAGCTGCTGGCGTTCCCATGGTTGTTGCCATAAACAAAATTGACAAGCCAAATGCTAATTCTGATGTTGTTAAGAAGGAGCTGTCTGAGCATAATGTTTTGGTTGAAGACTGGGGAGGTAAAGTACAAAGTGTCCAAATTTCTGCTAAAACGGGTGAAGGAGTTTCCGATTTGCTGGAATTGCTTGCATTAGAGACTGAGGTACTGGAACTGAAAGCAAATCCTGATGCACCGGCTCGCGGTATTGTTATTGAGTCCAGACTTGATAAAGGACACGGTCCTATTGCCACGCTCTTGGTTCAAAGAGGCACCCTGAAGCCCGGTGATATTTTTATCTGCGGAAACCATAATGGTAAGGTACGAGCTCTTATGAATGAACGGGGTGTCAGGATTAAATCTGCTGGTCCCTCGCAGCCTGTGCAGGTTCTAGGATTCCAAACCGTGCCCCAGGCAGGTGATGGTTTGGCAGTTGTTGATGATGAAAAAATTGCCAAGAAAATTTCTGGAGAAAGAGACAGAATTCAACGAGAGATTGACCGACAGAAGATTCACACCATGTCTCTTGATAAATTGTCGGCCGATATTCGTGAAGGAGCATCCAAACTGTTGCCTCTTGTGGTTAAAGCGGATGTAGACGGTTCCATTGAAGCACTTGTGGATGCTCTATCTCATATACCAAGTGATGAAGTGAAGGTGGATGTGGTCCATCGCGGTGTAGGAATTATTTCAGAATCTGATGTTCTGCTTGCCGCTGCTTCAGGTGCTGTTGTTATTGGTTTCAACGTATCCATCAATCCAAATGCCACGCTTGTAGCGAAAAATAACGGTGTCGATATAAGAGTCTACAATGTGATTTATGACGCTATTAATGAAATTAGACTTGCTCTTGAAGGCCTCCTGGAACCTGACATCATTGAAAAGCCTTTAGGTCAGGCTGAAGTGCTAAAGATTTTTAAAATTTCGAAATTGGGTACCATTGCAGGCTGTAAAATGATTGAGGGTGTAATTTCCCGGAGCGATACAGCTAGGATACGCCGAGATGGTGAAATTATCAAGGAAGGGAAGATCACTTCTCTTAAACATTTTCAGGATGAAGTAAAGGAAATCGATGTCGGTAAGGAATGCGGCATCGGAATTGAAGGAATGAAAAACTTCGAGGAAGGCGACCTCATCGAGACTTATACAACCGAAGAGGTCAAGAGGACTTTGGAAGCTTGATGCTTTGTATTTTCTATCTGTTAAGAACAAGTTGATCAATTGACTATTAGGAATATGAAACGATGGCTGTCGGAATCCTCCACCTTGAACTCCGACTTTTGAGCCCCCGCTCACTTAAAGAAAAGCGCTCTATTCTCAAGCCTCTCAAGAATTACTTGCAGAAGACCCATGGGGTATCTGTGGCTGAGGTAGAGCATCAAGACAGTTGGCAGTTAACCGGTCTTGAAATCGCCCTTGTCTCAAATGACAGATCATTTCTCCAGACCGCACTTTCGCAACTCAGTAGATCTTTGGAGAACAAATTTCCTGTAATGCTTTCTCGAGAGCAGGTGGAATTGAGATGAATAGCCGTCCTTATTCAAGATCGGATCGATATGGTCACGAACTTAAAAAACTGCTCGGTGAAATTATTTCCAGTGAACTGAATACTTCAAAAGTGGGATTTTCGACTGTTACCGCAGTCAAAATGACCAATGATCTTAGAATAGCCAAAGTTTATATCAGCGTGCTGAATGCTGACAAAAAAAGTAAAGAGATTGAAACATTCTTTAATTCCCGAGCCAAATTCCTCCGCGGACAGCTGGGAAACTATCTTACTTCCAAATCCATTCCTGAATTGAGATTCTACTACGATGACACTGAAGCGGAAGCTGAAAAGATCGACCGCCTCATTTCAAAGATCAAATCCCAAGGGGAGATAAGGTGATCGTAGCTGTTAACAAACCTATGGGATGGACCTCATTTGATGTGGTAGACAAAATACGCAGTCTCACAGGCGAGAGAAAAATCGGCCATGCCGGCACACTGGACCCCTTTGCCGCGGGAGTACTTGTTGTCGGTATAGGTCGTGGGTCAACAAAGCGACTCAGTGAATTCACTAACGCATATAAAGTCTATGAGGCAACACTCCGTTTAGGATTAGCAACAGACACTCTTGATGTGGAAGGAAAAATAACTGAACAGAAATCTATTCCGCAGTTGAATGAGAGTAAAGTGCTTGCTGTCTTTTCCCTGTTTATGGGTACTATCGAACAGGTGCCACCAATGTATTCAGCAAAAAAAGTGAATGGGCAAAAGCTATATGAACTTGCCCGGAAAAACATCACGATTGAGCGCGAAGCGGTGACAGTGGAAATTAAAGAGCTTCTACTGCTTTCTCTCTTTGACCATTCCATCAAATTTAGAGTGAACTGTTCCAAGGGTACCTATATAAGGCAACTAGGTGCTGATATTGCTGTAAAACTTGATACGGTAGGCCATCTTACAGAACTCACCCGTACAACTGTTGGCGAGTATAAACTTGAAGATTGTGTTGAATTTGCGCAGGTGGAAGAACAGTGGATGTCTACCGTCATATAGAGGATGTACTTGTAATTAATGAGGCCGTCTTGACCATAGGATCTTACGATGGTCTTCACCGCGGCCATCAGGAAGTAATTAACCGTGTCGTCACAACTGCTAAAGCACTGAATACAAAATCAGTGGTGGTCACCTTTGACCCACACCCAAAAAAAGTTGTTTCTGGAAAAGAAAATTTTGAGTTGCTTATGCATATTGATAAGAAACTGGAGCTTCTTGACTTTATGGGCGTTGATATCACCTTTGTAGTTCCTTTTGACAGTGGATTTTCTTCAACTTCCGCTCCGGAATTTCTGAAATCAGTGATTGTTGAGAAATTTAATCCCGCGAAGATCATTGTGGGTTACGATCACCGGTTTGGTCACAATCGTGAAGGAGATAGAGAATTTCTGCAGGATCAGAGCAGTAATTATGGCTATGATCTTGAAATTGTTTCCGGTGTAGGTGATCAAGATGTGATTTACAGTAGCAGTAGGGTGAGAAAGCTTATTAAAGAAGGACATGTCCAGCGTGCTTCATATGATCTGGGCTGGGTATACGGCTTTGATGCTACCGTGGTTCACGGCTCGGGCAGAGGCCAGGGTCTGGATTTCCCTACCGCAAATTTTCAGCCCAAATTTGATGAACAGCTTCTACCATGCACAGGTGTATATTTTGCCCGGGGAACTTTTGGGGAAACGTGGCTTTACGGAATGGCAAATCTTGGAACACGACCTACTTTTGATGAAAACGATTTTGTTATGGAAATACATTTTTTCGATGGAAAGATAGAAAGTCTCTACGATCATACCATTGAAGTACAATTCCTGGAAAGGATCAGGGATGAAAAAAAATTCAGCTCTGCTGAAAAATTGGTGCAGCAGTTGCGCAAGGACGAGAAATATTGCCTTAAAAGAATAGATGTTTATAAACAGGAGAAAAGATGACACTGTCGACCGAAAAAAAACAGGAACTTGCTAAAGAGTTCGGTAAGGATGAGAAGGATGTGGGTTCTGCTGAAGTGCAGGTAGCTTTTTTGACTGAGCGAATTCGTTCATTGGAAAGTCACTTTGAATTACATAAGAAGGATAATCACTCCAGGCGGGGTCTTATCAAAATGGTGAGTACCCGAAGAAAGTTACTCAAGTATCTCATGCGGAGAGACTATGACAAGTACCAGAACCTAATTAATGAACTGGGAATAAGAAGATAATAAAATAAAGGGAAAGAAGAAGAACAATGGAACCAAGAAAACAGACAATCGAACTAGCGGGGAAGACATTAACACTTGAAACAGGCGTAATGGCTAAACAGTCAGCCGGCTCTGTTACAGTAACATACGGGGACACCGTTGTCCTCTGTGCGGTGAATGCGGAAGCCGAACCTAGAGTAGGGCTTAATTTTTTCCCACTTTCAGTTGAATACCGCGAACGATTTTATGCTGCTGGTAAGATACCCGGCGGTTACTTCAAGAGGGAAGGTCGACCTGCTGAGAAAGAAATTCTGGCAGCCCGCCTCACTGACAGGCCCATCCGACCGCTTTTTCCAGAGGAATTCCGGTGTGAAACACAGGTGATGATTAATCTGTTGTCAACTGACCAGGAGACACCAGCGGACATACTTGGTACTATTGGTACCTCGGTAGCAATCATGCTCTCCGATATTCCGTGGAAGGGTCCAGTTGCGGCAGTGAGGCTTGGATATATTGATGGGAAACCTGTTGTTAATCCCACATTCCAGGAAATTGAAGAGAGCAAACTCGATCTTGTCATGGCTGGCACTGACGAGGCCATTATCATGATGGAAGCTGAGGCAAAAGAGCTTTCGGAAGACGAAATCCTCACAGTCATACAGTATGGTCATGAAGTGATTAAGGATATAGTGAAATTCCAAAATGACTTTGTTCAAGGGATCGCAAAACCGAAACGAGAAATGATAGTCGATGAAAAAGATCCTGCATTAGTTGAAGCTTTAAACTCTAAAATGGAAGGGAAGATTCCAGGCCTAGCTTCCGGAGATGGTAAAAGTGATCGAAGAAAACTAGTAAATGACTTTAAGAATGAAATGATTGAATCCCTTGAAGAGGAATATCCTGACTGTGCCAGTTTGGTAAGAGCGATGATTGATGACGCAGTAAAGAAGGAGCTCAGAAGACGAATTCTTGAAGACGGGAAGCGATCTGACGGAAGGGGGATGGATGAAATTCGTCCTATCTCCATGTCCCAGAGTGTGCTACCAAGGGCCCACGGTAGTGCCCTTTTCACGCGCGGAGAAACTCAGAGTCTTGCAACGGTCACACTGGGGACAAAATCTGATGAACAGTTTGTTGATGATCTTGATGGTGAGTTTAAGAAACGATATATGCTTCATTATAACTTTCCCCCCTTCAGTGTTGGAGAAGTGAGACGGTATCTCGGCCTCAGCCGCAGGGAGGTAGGTCACGGAAATCTTGCTGAGCGGGCTTTTCGTTTCGTTATGCCTGAGTTTGAGGATTTCCCTTACACAGTTCGTGTTGTGTCGGATATATTAGAATCGAATGGATCGTCTTCAATGGCGACTGTTTGTTCAGCCTCTCTTGCTCTTATGGATGCCGGAGTACCAATTAAATCTCACGTGACCGGAATTAGCGTTGGTTTAATAACAGATGGTGATAAATCTGTTATGTTGACTGATATCCTCGGTGAAGAAGATCACTTCGGCGATATGGATTATAAGGTGGCTGGAACAAGGAATGGAGTTACATCCGTTCAGGTTGATCTTAAGATTGCAGGTATTTCAATGGATCTGGTTAGAGAGGCTTTTGAAAAAGCGAAAATAGGACGCATGTCCCTGCTTGATAAAATGGAGGCTGAAATAAGTCAGCCGAAAAACACCTTATCTGACTATGCACCTAAGATTGATCATATTCAAATCGATCCAGAAAAGATTGGTGGAATCATCGGTCCTGGAGGAAAAATGATACGTTCCATCCAAAGTAATTACGAATGTCAAGTTGAGGTGGATGATGATGGTGTTGTTGTTATTTCATCATTAAGTGCTGAGAACAATCAGAAAGCTAGGGATATAATTGAAGCCATCGTGAGGGAGCCGGAAGTAGGAATGGAGTTCGAAGGAGAAGTCAAACGCATTATGAACTTTGGTGCTTTTGTTGAATTTTCGCCAGGAAGAGAGGGGCTTTGTCATATTAGTCAATTGTCCTATGAACGGACTGAAAAGGTGGAAGATGTTGTTAACATTGGTGATGTAGTGAAAGTTAAGATCATTAAAGTCGATGACATGAATCGTATCGATTTGAGCATGAGAGCTCTGCATGATCCACCTGAAGGATGGGTTGAGCCGCCAAAACGTGAACGCAGACCTCCTAGACACGGTGGTGGTGGTCGCGGTCGTCATTCAGGGAATCGTCCTCCGAGAAAGAATTTTTCACGGGGGGGGCGATAACCGCCTAATAAAGGGTCAACATATATGACTGCTAAGATACCCGTCAGCCAGCGTGCTGCAGGTATCGAATATGCTATACGGGATGTGGTAGTCCCCGCCACAGAATTGGAAAAACAGGGACACCGAGTCATCAAGCTCAATATCGGAGATCCACTCGCCTATGAAGGTTTTCCCACGCCTGCTCACATGATTGAGGCTGTTGAATTAGCATTGAAGAGCCAGAAGAACGGTTATTCACCCTCTTACGGCGTTCCTGAATTGAGAGATTCTATTGCCGAAGATGAGCGAAAGAAACCAAACGGCGGATGGGAATGTTCTGTTGATGATGTTTATGTGACCGCCGGTGTCACTGAAGCCCTACAGATCCTGTTTGCCTCTTTTCTTGAGCCCGGAGACATAGTACTTGTACCGGGGCCTCATTATCCGCCCTATATGGCTTATCCGCCCCTTTTTGATGGAAACGTTATAGAATATCGCCTGAAAAGTGAAGATGGCTGGAAAATCGATTTTGATGATCTTGAGTCAAAACTTGATGACAAGGTAAAACTTCTGACTGTCATTAATCCCAATAACCCTACGGGAGGCATAGCATCAAAGAGTGATTTAATTCGTCTCATAGAGTTGGCATCAAAGGCACCTTTTTGCACCGTCCTCTCTGACGAGATTTATGACGGCTATAACTTTTCTGATTCACATATTTCCACCGCTTCCTTGTCTGAAACATTACCGGTTATTACGCTGAATGGAGTTTCTAAAGTATTCTATGCACCGGGGTGGCGCGTTGGTTATATGGCGTTTCATGATCCTGAGGGACGACTCTCACAGGTTCGCGACGGTGTTGAACGCCTCCTCAGGAGCAGGCTGTGTGCTTCCACACCGGCTCAATACGGGTTTATAGCTGGGCTCACGGGTCCCCGGGATTGGATGGACGATTACCGTCAAAAGCTTCTGGAACAGCGGGATTATTGTGTGACACGAATTAATGATATAGATGGCATGGAGACTGAAACTCCTGATGGCGCTTTTTACATGTTTCCAAAACTGACTCAGAAAAAGTGGGCGAAGGACGATAAACAGTTTGTGCTGGACCTTCTTCACGAGGAACATGTGCTTCTGGTACACGGTTCAGGCTTCAGCCGTGAATATGGTAGTGGTCATGTACGGCTTGTGTTTCTCCCGGAAAAAGAGATCCTTGAGGAAGCATTTGACCGCATAAACCGGTTCATGAAGTAAATTTAAGAAGTTGTTGAACTATAGGATCATTATCATTAATATCAAGTAAAGCTTTAAGAAAATCCCATGGCAGAAAAGAAAATCGAGAGACTGTATTACTCTATCAGCGAAGTGAGCGAAATCACTCAGCTGAAACAGTATGTTCTCCGATATTGGGAGACAGAGTTTCCCATGCTTCATCCCAAGAAAAACAGAGCCGGGAATCGAAGTTACCGCCAATCAGATATTGACACCATTCTGAAGATCAAGGATCTTCTTTATAATCAAAAATACACTATTGAAGGGGCGAGAGAAAGGCTCAAAGCTGGTAACGTGGACGTTTCTATTTTTGATGCTGATGCTTTAAAATATCGGAAGCTGGTCAAAAGTATAAAAAAAGAACTTCAGTCACTTCTCAAAAGCCTCGATAGTTAGGCTTCAACACTCTCCAAATTATTATTTTCAGGAATTTATCAAGAATAACATGAAGAGCGAGTTATTAGTTAAATTTAGGATACTGATCGGAGCGTGGCGCAGTCCGGCAGCGCACTGCAATGGGGTTGCAGGGGTCGCGAGTTCAAATCTCGCCGCTCCGACATAAATTCACTAGTCTGATTCTATTGCATAATCAGGGCACATATGCATCCACTTAGATTTATTGAATTCCTAACATTGAAGTTTCATAAACATTTTCTTTTTCTTTGTGTAAACGCCTTATTTGCCGGTGAAGGTGATATTGCTGATTTTACCTTGGACAACGGCCTGAAAGTAATTGTTATGGAAAAACACGCTATTCCTGTGGTATCAATTAATCTCTGGTATGATGTGGGTAGTCATGACGAATGGGATGGTATTCGTGGTACAGCACATCTGTTTGAGCATATGATGTTTCGCGGTACAGAATCGATTCCTGATGGGGATTTTGATCGTCTGCTCGATGAGGTAGGCGGTGATAACAATGCAGGTACAAACAATGATCATACCATCTATTATGAACGCCTTCCATCAGGGAAATTAGAGCTTGTTATAAAGATGGAAGCTGATCGCATGCAGAATCTGGTTTTGAACCAGGAAATATTGGATACTGAAAGAGAAGTGGTGCACGAAGAAGAACGCCAACGTAGCGCCGACCCTATTTCAAAACTCATATTAAAATTTATGCGCAATTCAGTACCAGAAGGTCACCCCTATGTGGAAACACCCATTGGTATAATGGAACAACTCGATACAGTTTCAGTTGCTACATGTCAAGCTTTTTATGATATGTTCTATGCTCCTAACAATGCTGTATTGATCATCGTTGGTGATGTGGATCCCAATAATACAAAAAGTCTTGCAGAAACATATTTTGGGCCCATTCCGCCGTCACACAATCTTCCGCCAGATCCGGATCTTTCCGTTCCGGATCGTGAGGAAAAAATTACACTACTCGAAAAATCCTCCTTTGATATTCCTGTTACTTTTATGGGATACCAAATACCTTCGGCAAAACATGAGGATATCCAGGCTCTGGAAGTACTCAATAGTATTTTGTCTGGTGGTGAAAGTTCTCGGTTACATCAGCGCCTTGTCCGTAAGGATAAAATCGCACTCTTTTCAGCCGGGCAAACATTTACCCGAAAAGGTCCAGGATTTTTCCTTTATTTTGCTTTTTATTTTCCTCACGTTAAGCCTCAAAAAATTGAGGCTACCATCATTGATGAATTAACATCAATTAAACTTAATGGTGTTACTGATCATGAGTTAACAAAAGCACGGAAACAACTTCTTGCTGAGAAAGTATTTCAACGATATTCCGCTGGGTCACTGGCCAACAGTCTAGGCAATGCTGAAATGATATATGGAGATTACCACGAATATGAAAAAGAAATTGAACGTTTTTCCAGTGTAATAAGCGCAGATCTGCAGAGGGTGGCAAATAGTTATTTTAACGACGAAAATTTGATGGTTATGCACATTACCCCTGAAGACTTGACCTTTGGGAAAAAACTGTTAATGCGAATCGCATCCATATTTGTTGGAGGATAGGAATGAAAAAAATGATTTTCATTACCTTTTTCTTTAATCTTATAACCCCACAGGATATGAAAATAAAATATCCTGAATTGGAAAAACATAGTCTTGAAAATGGGTTAACGGTTTACACAGCTGAACATTACGAACAACCTGCTGTTTTTTTCCAACTTTTAATTCCGTTGGGCAGTTTTGATGTGGCGAATAGCAAAGAAGGGCTTGCAAGCATGGCTGTGGATATGCTTTCTAAGGGCACTAAAAACTACTCCGCGGATGAACTTTCCGAAGCTATAGAATCAACTGGAGGATCGCTTTCAGCCTCCAGCGGTAATGAGTACACCACAATTACTGGACGTTTTTTGAAGGATGATCTTAAAACTGGACTCGAATTAATGGCTGATATGGTTTTACATCCTACTTTTCCAAAAAATGAGTGGAAACTGTTGAAGAAACAGACTCAGGAAGGTATCAAAACCTGGTATAGCGATGCTGGTACCGTAGCCCAAGCTCACCTGACAAAATTGGCTTTCGGAGATACACCAGCCGGAAACATGATGACGAAAAGCACCCTCAAGAATATTAGCCTTGACGATGCAAAAGAATTTTACTCAAACCTCAGACCAGACAATGCCGTATTTGTCTTAATTGGTGATTTTGATACCTCAATGGCTAATAGCCTTGTGGAGAATGCACTGAAAGAATGGAAATCAAATGGTGCCAAGGCTATAAGAAAAAATATTGTGTTTACCCATATTGATGGTATTCGATTTCGTTTAGTGAATAATCCCGAACTGGAACAAGCTACAATTGCTATCGGATTCAAAGCACTTCCAGTGAATTCTGATGAGCGCCACGCCTTGAATTTGGTAAACTATATTTTCGGAGGGCATTTTTCCTCAAGGCTTTCTAAATCGGTACGAGCTGAAGGGGGTAAAACATACGGCATCAGAAGTAGTTGGGAAAGCAATCGAGATTTCGGCGCTATAGCTATTTCCACATCTACCCGGGTAGAAGAAGTAAGAAACACCTATGATTTGATAATTGGAGAAATGGAGAAACTTGTAGATGCAGGTCTTACTGAAAATGAACTTTCTAAGGCCAAAGCCTATTTTTCTGGCTCATATCCATTACGCTTCGAGTCACCAGGAACCTACGCTAGCTTCATTGCTAACATGGATTATTACGGATTTACTATTTCCGATAGGGAAAATGTGATAATTGAAAGAAATGCTGTGTCCCTTGAGGAAGCCAATGAAATTGCCAGAAAATACTATCGGCCGGAAAATTTTGTTCTCGTCATCGTTGGCAACCAGGAGATTGCAAAGGACAAGGTGAAAGACATTGCTAATTTTGATGAAGCTTTCTACAAAGATGATCCTTATTAATTACTTTGCATCGACTTTTTTAGATAAAATTTTCTGAATCCAACTTTATTTTAATCAAAGGGCAACAGTGTTGCCCTTTTTTAATTCTTCCGTTACATTCTAACAGACTTTCCAACAATGTTCAATATTTGTGAGGTGAGACAAATGACAAGGCTTAATTTCAAATTGATTATTTTACTTCTGTTGTTTTCGGTTCTATATGCTCAAAGAACGGTCAAACCCGTCCTTCACGGGCGACACTGGATGGCCATTACAGGAAAGCCTTTGGGGGCCACAGCAGGTGCAACCATCTTTGCTCAGGGTGGAAATGCTATAGATGCTGCCTGTGCCATGTTGGCGGCCACAGCTACCATGTATGATGTCCTCAGCTGGGGTGGAGAGACCCAGGCGTTGATTTATAATCCGAAAACTAAAAAAGTGATAGGGATAAATGCACTGGGTGTTGCTCCTACAGGAGCTACTCCTGAATTTTATAAGGAAAAAGATCTTAAGTATCCACCCCAATTTGGACCTCTTTCAGCTGTTACGCCGGGTACACCTGGTGGGCTTATGGTCATGCTGGCTGAATATGGTTCCATGAGTCTTGCTGAGGTTCTTAAACCTTCCATGGAAATGGCTGAGGGATATCCTATAGAAGCACAAACAGCAAATACCATAGAAAGACATAAAAAAAGAATCAAGGAATGGCCCTATTCAAAAAATGTCTTTCTTGTTCACCCAGGAGAAAAAAGAGAAGCACCAAATGCAGGTGAAGTTTTTAAACAACCTGATCTATTGGCAACTCTTCAAAAATTGGTTGATGCTGAGACAAAGGCTCTGAAAAAAGGAAAATCCCGGAAAAATGCCATTTATGCCGCATACGACCGCTTTTACAAAGGAGACATCGCAAAGGAATTTGTTCGAGGCACGCAAGAACAGGGTGGACTCATTACCATGGATGACCTGGCTAACTGGCAGGTTTATCTTGAGGAACCGGTTTCAACAAACTATAAGGGGATAGATGTTTACAAGTTGACCACTTGGGTACAGGGTCCCGTAATGCTTCAAGCTTTGAATATGATTGAAATGTTTGATCTTAAGGCAATGGGATATAACTCAGCTCGATATATGCATACCGTATACCAGGCTATGAACCACGCTTTTGCTGATCGTGATTTTTATTATGGTGATCCCTATTTTCCACCTGAGGAACCTGTAAAGGGGCTTCTTTCTAAAAAATATGCAGCGGCACGTGTAAAAGAGATGAACCATGAAATGAATGATCCAGATGTTAAACCCGGGGATCCCTACAAATTCATGGCCGGGAAAAATCCTTATATAGATCTATTAGAAACTTGGGGTGAAGAGGAAGAGAAAGAAGAAACTTCCGATGCCCTGTATGGGTTTGAAGAATTGGAAAATGAATTTTTTACAGGTACCACATCCATTCAGACTACTGACACAGATGGGTGGGTAGTTTCCATCACACCCAGCGGCGGCTGGATTCCTACTGTCATCGCCGGTAAAACTGGTGTTGGTCTAAGTCAAAGAGCGCAAAGTTTTGTTCTGAATGAAGAAGAAAACCCTTATAATGTTATTGCACCGGGTAAACGGCCCAGAGCAACTTTGACACCGGCCATGGCTCTGAAAAGCGGTAAACCCTTTCTCTCCTTTGCGGTGCAGGGTGGTGATACGCAGGACCAGAATCTTCTTCAATTCTTCCTCAATATGGTTGAATTTGAGATGAATGTTCAGGAGGCGGCTGAAGCTGCCAATATTAACAGTTATCAGATGTACAGTTCTTTCGGAGATCATAAGAAAGAAGCAGGTAGCCTTACCGTTCAAGAAGAAACACCCCCATGGGTCATGAAGGAGTTGAAAGAGATGGGATACAAGGTGGAAAAAAGGGCTATCACCTCCGGTCCCATTAATGCAATCTTTTTTGACTGGGAGCACGGCTCTTTTTGGGGCGGCTCCAGTCATCATGGCGAAGACTATGGCATCGCCTGGTAGAACTATGATACAGAAGTCTATTCATTTTGTTTCGCTTTTAACTTTGGTTTCATTCAGTGCTCACGCACAAACTCCGCGATCTGATATGGAATTTGAGGTTAAAGGGTTACAGGAAGAGGTAGAAATTCTTGTGGACCGCTGGGGTGTAAGTCACATCTATGCAAAGAATGAAAGAGACCTGTTTCTGGCTCAGGGATTTAATGCAGCAAGGGATCGGCTTTTTCAATTTGAAATATGGCGATTGCAGGCAACGGGAACCGTCTCCGAAGTAACTGGAATACAGGATATTAAAAGAGACCACGGAACAAGACTCTTCAAATTCCGGCATGACATTATGGATGAAATGCTTCATTACCATCCACGGGGTGACACGATAATAACGGCTTATGTAGATGGAGTGAACGAATATATCAGACAAACTCAGATCAACCGTGATCTGTTACCTATAGAGTTTGATATCCTTGGGATTCGTCCACAAAAATGGACGCCAGAAGTGGTTATCTCTCGCCATCAGGGACTATTGGGCAATATAGGCAGTGAGCTGAGGTATGGTAGGCAGGTTGCTAAATATGGCCCCGAGCTGGTGAGGGAGTTAAACTGGTTTCACCCCTGGGGTGAACCGATAATCGCTCTTGATCCTAAAATTGACGGCGATCTACTCTCCCAAGACATTCTGGGACTTTATAACGCCTTCCGCCGTTCTGTAGTCTTCAAACCTGATCATGTAGTCGAAAGATTCAGGAACAATGAAAAAACTTCATCAATATTGGATAAAGAGGAGTATGCATTCATTCCTGAGGAAAATATTGAATCCATCGGAAGTAACAACTGGATAATCAGCGGCAAACGGTCGGCAAGCGGTTATCCATTGATGGCTAATGACCCGCACCGCGTTCAAGCCGTTCCCTCACTTAGATATATAGTACATCTCAATGCTCCCGGGTGGAATGTAATTGGCGGAGGAGAGCCCGAAATTCCCGGTATTTCTATCGGTCATAATGGATATGGTGCTTGGGGACTGACAGTGTTCAGAACAGACGGTGAAGATCTATATGTTTATGATACCAATCCCAACAATCCCAATGAATACCGTTATGAGGATAGTTGGGAAGAGATGACTTCCATCAAAGACACAATCAAGGTTAAAGGGTCGAAGGATGTATCACTTGAATTGAAATACACCCGCCATGGACCTGTAGTGTATGAAGATATAAAGAACAATAAAGCGTATGCAGTTCGTTCAGCCTGGATGGATGTGGGCGGATCTCCCTATCTTGCTTCACTACGGATGAACCAGGCGCAGAATTGGGCTGAGTTCCGTGACGCCTGTAACTACAGCAATATCCCGGGAGAAAATATGGTCTGGGCGGATCGGGTAGGAAATATAGGGTGGCAGGCTGTTGGAATAGCCCCTATTCGACAAAATTGGAGTGGTCTTGTTCCTGTCCCCGGTGATGGGTCTTATGAGTGGGACGGTTATCTTGAAATAATAAAAAAACCTCATGTCTACAATCCTGAAAAGGGGTTTTTTGGTACCGCTAACAGTAACCTCACTGATCAGGATTATCCATATCGAAAAGAAGCTATTGCGTGGGAGTGGTCAGATCCTTTCAGAACTAACCGGATTAACGAAGTTTTGAATAATGATGCCCGTGTGTCTCTTTCAGACATGGCATCTTTACAAACAGATTACTTTTCGGTTCCGGCTAGTGTACTGGTTCCACTTTTGGGGAAAGTCACTTCTGCTAATTGGCTTACCGAAAAAGTGAGAAAAATGCTTTTGAACTGGGATTTCCATCTGGAACCGCTGTCGATAGAAGCGGGCATTTATGTCGCATGGCAGAGGCAATTGAGAAATGCCGCTCGTGATGTAGTGGTACCTGAGAAAGCAAAAGAGCATTTCTCCTACTTATCCATGAAAAAAACTTTAGATTGGATTCAATCTCCGGATGGACGCTTTGGAGAGAACCCTATTGCTGGCAGAAATGAGCTTTTACTCTCGTCACTGGAAAAGGCAGTATCGGATCTATCTGAAAAGTTTGGCCGCAATCCATCCAAGTGGACTTACGGACAAATTGACTATAAACATATTTCTTTGAAACATCCACTAAGTGATGCCGTAAATAGTAAAACGAGGGAAACTATCAATGTAGGACCCGCGGTGAGAGGAGGTGACAGCTATACCATTAATAATACGGGTGGATGGAATAACCAGTCTTCTGGTGCATCATTCAGAATACTTGTGGATACAGAGAATTGGGACAGGACACTTGCAATGAATAACCCCGGCCAATCAGGTGACCCTGAAAGCCCGTTCTATAATAATCTCTTCCAAGAATGGTCTACTGATGGTTTTTTCCCGCTTTTTTACTCGAAAGGGAAAATAGAGTCAGTTGCAGCTCAAAAGATTGTTCTCAAACCGAAAAATTAACGAGTTAGCAACAGGTGCTATTCACCTTGGGATAATCTAAGGAATTTCACCAGGCGCGGCATTTGCATTATTCACGCGTATATAAAAAAATTTTCGTATGAAAAGAACAACTTTCCTTATCACTTCAGTTGTCTTGATGGTGGGGTGCTCTAAACCAATAGACGAAAAGAACCTTGTTAATAGAGATGGGATTAAATATAAAGAGAACAAGGAGATACCATTTAATGGTAAAACAGTTAGTACTTATGATAACAGTCAGAAGAAATTAGAAGGTTCATACAAAGATGGTAAAAAAGACGGACAATTTACTTTCTGGTTTAATAATGGACAGAAGTTGAAAGAAGGAACTTATAAAGGTGGGAAAGAAGACGGGAAATGGATTTATTGGAAAAGGAATGGACAAAAGAAAGAAGAAGGCACATTCAAGGAAGGAAAAAGAGAAGGATTATATACTATTTGGTTTGAGGATGGACAGAAGAAGGAAGAACGAAATTACAAAGACGGGAAAGAAGATGGATTATTGACTACATGGTATGTTAATGGACAAAAAATGGAGGAAGGAACTTACAAAGATGGGGAAGAAGATGGATTATTGACTACATGGTATGTTAACGGACATAAGAGTGGTGAATCAACTTACAAGGATGGGAAAAAAAGTGGATTAAGTACATCATGGTACGAGGATGGACGGATGAAAAGTGAAGGAACTTTCAATGATGGTAAACAAGATGGATTAGTTACTGATTGGTATTCAAATGGACAAAAGTGGGTTGAAGGAACATTCAAGAAGGGGGAAGAAAATGGAAAATGGACTGGGTGGTGGGAGAATGGACAGAAGTTCACTGAAGCACACTTCAAAGATGGGAAAAAAGATGGATTATATGCTAGTTGGCATAAGAATGGACAGAAGAAGTTGGAAAAAACTTTCAAGGATGGGCAAGAAAATGGTTATTGGGCTAGTTGGAATGAGAATGGGCAGAAAATGGAACAAGGAAATTACAAGAATGCGAAAGAAGATGGTAATTGGACTTTTTGGTATGCTAATGGACAAAAGAAGAGAGACGGAACTTTTATAAATGGAAAATTGATTTCTATTGAATGTTGGGATGAAGATGGGATTGAATGTGAGTGCGGTTTTATGAGTTGTAAATAACCCCCCAACCGAATTCGAAAATTATCTTTGAGATAATTTATTGTAGAGTTTCGCCTTCGGTAATAATTAATTGTTTATTGGGAGTAAGTCTACTGAAAGTATCAATTATACCGCTGGGCCAGTGAATATTCAGTGAATCAATGATTGTTGCATCAGAAAGACCAAAGGTAGCTACTTTTTCTGATTGAGATAAATAAGAGGAACCGGTGCGTATACGATGAGAGAATGTTTTATCTCCAGCGAACAGTTCTATTAAAGAACCAATTCCATCACGGTTACTAATACTACCTCGAAGTTCTACTCTCAAGAAATTATTCTTAGACCTACTAGATTCGTTATATAGATCATTTCTCCAAAGGTGCACAGGGCCAGCATTTTCGGTGATTAAGACATCCAAGTCTCCATCTTTATCATAATCGGCAAAAGCTGCGCCCCTGCCTACAATCGGTTTATTAAAAACACTATTTTCGGATCCATGAAATAAATTGAATATCCCATTATCATTATTTAAAAAAAGCTGTGGTAGCTGCCTGAATTGAAACCCATTATTAACGCTATCATTTTCTACTTGTATATGGCCATTTACCGCAAATAGATCAAGATCTCCATCAAGCTCCACGTCAATGAGAAATAACCCAAAAGTAAGAACTTTTAAACTTTCTCTTCCAAGTTTAGATATTTCCGCGTAATCGTTAAAAAACCCATCTACAGAATATCTGTAGACACTGAACATTTCATTTTGAAAATTCCCCACAAAGATTGTGACTTCTCCAGTTTGATCAACAATCCCGGCATCAACACCCATACCGGCTCGGACTTTTCCCATTGGATCATATGCCATTCCGGTCGACACCCCCTTTTCGGTAAAGGTGCCGTCACGGTTGTTCTCATAGAGTAAATCCCGCTCCAAGTCATTCGCTACAACGAGATCTGGCCATCCATCCTTGTTATGATCTAATTCAGCAACGCCCAAAGTTTTGCCTGGTGCTGGTAAAAATCCAGTCTCTGAAGTTTTGTCAGAAAATGTCCCATCTCCATTGTTTTGATAAAAACGGCTAGGAACGCCATTATACACGTCTGGTGTACAGTAACCTTTTTTTCCTTGAAATGTACACCAGATGTCGGATTCCGGTGACCAATCTATGTAGTTGCCAACATAAAGATCTAAAAAACCATCTTTATCTGCATCAAAAAAAATTGCGGAAGTACTAATTTTATGCTCGCTTAAAATTCCAATCTCTTTACCAACTTCAGTAAAATACCCTGAGTTGTTCCTAAAAAACATATTTTCATCTAGAGTGGTGAAAAAGAAATCCTGATCATCGTCATTATCATAATCGGCAACAGAAATTCCAAAGCCGTAAGCATTTATTCCACCTAACCCAACATCGGTAGTGACATTTGAAAATTTTCCATCGCCATCATTTTTATACAGTGCTAAAGCTGAAACAATGTTATCCTCTTTATCAGACCAATGATTCCCACCAACCAGAAGTATATCTTCAAATCCATCATTATTGAAATCAATAAAACCACCACCTGCGCCCATTGATTCGGGAAACCATTTACTACCGAATGCGCCGTTTTCATGCTTGAATTCACCCAACCCAGCTTCTTCCGTAACATCTTTGAATTTTATTTCGCTTGAGTATTTTGATTTAAGAACGGGTTTATCAATATCAGATCCACCGCAACCAAAGGATAATAGCATACCATATAAAAATGCCATAAAGTGTCCGGTATATTTTTTATGGGAGATCAATATAGTAAGGTGTCTGTTCCAAGTGCCGTTTTAATGTCTGCTATTGTCAGCCTACACCTGAAGCACATGAAGGATGATCTGATGGTTTAATTTAGGTTAATGTCAAATAAAAATTAGGCAAATAGTCAACAATAAAAGTTTACAATTGATGCATAATAATTCAAGTAAAAACTAAATGAATGTGGTTTCTATTTCATGGGATTCTCTTTAGGAAAGAAAATCAGAAAAAACGTGCAACTATTAACCTCATTTATTGTATTAATAGCTGAGATAGTACGATTGAAAATCATTTAACCACTGATCCAAGCCAGAGTACAGCATTTCATACTGAAAACTGGTTCGTTGAGGGGTAACTTTATTACTCTGTATATTTGGGAGAGAATAAGTGTTCACTTCATCGGTCGAAAAATCCTTCTTTAAACCCCTGTCATACACCCACACGTATGCCCGGATACCGTTTATCACAGTAAACAATTTTCCGGACCTTGGTCTATTAACAGCACTGCGATTTCTGGAGTGGGTGTCAGTGAATCCAGAAGGTGTTATCAGTTTACCAACAGGAAAGACCCCGGAGTATTTTATTAAATGGGTACAACGAATTCTTCTTAAATGGGATGATAAAGAGATTCAATTGATCCGTAATGAGAACGGACTCAATGTACAGAAGAAACCCAATTTGAAGGGGCTCAAATTTGTCCAGATAGATGAATTTTATCCCATCAATCCGGATCAACATAATTCGTTTTTCAATTATGTCATGAACTATTACATAGACGGTTTTGGTTTGGATCAAGACCGAGCTTGCTTAATAAATTGCAACGAAATACCCAGAGATACTGATGCTGGCCTCAGTGAGATTTTTCCGGATTATCATGTGGATTTAACACTCAGATTCAGGGATCCAGAATCAAAATTGGAGGAGATGCAGCAAAGGACAATTCATCTTGTTGATCAATGGTGCAGCGAATATGAGGACACTATCCGAAATATGGGGGGGATAGGTTTCTTTATTGGGGGCATTGGTCCAGACGGCCATATTGCTTTCAATATCAGGGGTTCCGATCATCATTCCGCCACTAGGCTTATGGAAACCAATTTTGAAACCCAGGCAGCAGCGGCCGTTGATCTAGGCGGTATAGAGATATCTAGGAACCGCCCTGTCATTACCATCGGTCTTGAAACCATAACAAGCAACAAGGATGCGGTTGCTATTATCATGGCCGCAGGGGAAGCCAAGTCAAAAATCGTTCAGGATGCCGTTGAATCTGAACCTGATATTAATTATCCAGCTTCAGCTTTACAGAAGTTAGTAAATGCGAGATTCTATCTGACGGAAGGTGCCGCATGTCAACTGAAGGATGTTGTGATACATAGTCTTAAAACAAACGAATGGAATCAGGAAGAAACAGAGAGAGTCGTTATTAATCTCTGTTTTAATGTCAACAAGTTTGGTTCACGACTAACGCTGGACGATTTCAACAATGATAGTAATGGATCTCTGATTCCTGATTTGAACGATGATTCAGGAAAAACAGTGATGGACTCATTGGAGAAAAAGATCAATGCGGGACTGGAGAATCGGGAAAATGAGTCATTTTTGCATACAGGGCCTCACCACGATGATATTACCACCGGTTATCTCCCGTTTATTGCTCACCTGGTCAGGTCTCCTCGAAACAGACATCATTTCTGTACACTCACATCAGGATTCACAGCCGTCACCAACAAATACGTTATAGATGTGTTGAAAAAGACGGAACAGTTGTTTGATGATGGATTAATCCAGATGATCGAATACCCCAATTTTTTTGTTGACGGTTATCAGCATAAATGGGACAAAGATGTATATCATTACCTTGATAGAATGGCAGCGAATAATCTTGAAGGGCGTCAACGTGGATTGTCTCATCGGATCGTTCGATGCTTGGTAGAGATTTATGATATTAAGTCTAAAGATGAGCTGAAAAGAAAATTGCATGAGGTCACCGAATATTTGTCATCTTGCTATAACGGTGAGAAAAACACACCGGAGGTTCAACGATTAAAAGGAATGATCCGAGAGTTTGAAGAGGATCTAGTGTGGTCTCATTATGGTGTACAGACAAAAGATATTAGTCACCTCCGATTAGGATTCTATCAAGGAGATATTTTTTCTGAAGATCCAGAACCTCAGCGAGACGTTCTTCCAATCCTTGTTAAGCTCCGTGAAATTGAGCCAACTATTATAACACTGGCTTTGGACCCTGAAGGTAGTGGGCCTGATACCCATTACAAGGTACTTCAGGCTATTGCTGAAGCTGTTAGGATGTGGGGTAAGGAGGCAGACCTTACAAAACTAAAAATATGGGGATACAGGAATGTTTGGGCCCGATTCGACGCGGCTGAAGCAAATATCATTGTTCCAGTTTCGTTGAATTCTATGGCTGCCTTGCGGGACACATTTCTCACCTGTTATTTAAGTCAGAAAAACGCCTCATTCCCCAGTTATGAACTTGATGGTCCGTTCTGTGATTTGGTTCAAAAAATATGGGTTGAACAGATCCAGACTCTTCAATTGGTTTTAGGTCGAGATTATTGGTATCAAAATAGTCACCCCAGATTAAGGGCCGCTCACGGCGCATTATTTTTGAAAGAAATGAATGTAGAAGAATTTTTGAGAGTAGCTCGACGTCTTGAGAAATTTATAGAGGGACGAATCAGGAATTCTTAGGTTGCCGTTGCTAAATCTTAATAAAAATCTTTTTTCTGTACATCCAGTATAGCAAGAGCCAAAAAGCCAACACGTGCGATAGAGCAAATAGGAGGGACCCATTAAAGTCTCCCGCAAGTGGTTGGAAGATTGTATTATATAAATAACCCTTTCCGGAAATCATTCTATCATTGTAATGAAAATTGATCTTAAGGAGAGTTTTTGCCCAAAGTTGTGATACGGCATAAACAAAGATGGAATTTGTACCAAAAATGACAAATGGCCAGACAACATTTTGCAATCCTTTCATATCGATAAGCCAATAGCAAAACACCACAAACAGTGTTCCAATACCGCCTGTAAACAGAACATAGGAGCTTGTCCATATCTGTTTGTTTATTGGAAATAGTAATCCCCAAGCAATGCCTGACATAATTCCCGAAAGGCCGAAGACGATTAACTTTCGAAGAACAACATGCCTGTCAGATTCATTCTGTATTACCCTTCCTACAGCATAACCGATAATAACTGTTACAACGGCCGGAACTGTGCTCAGGATTCCCTCCGGTTCAAACGGTATTCCCGTTCCCATATATAGGTGATTGGGACCCAATAGCCATAGATCAAGCAATCGAACAGCATTAGTCTCCAATGAATATGGATCACCGGTGCCGAACAAAAACAATACCAGCCAATAAATCAACAGAGATACCCCGGACGAAATGAACAATTTTTTTGGCCGGAGGTAGAGAACAGCCAAAGAGGCCAGACCGTAAGCTATCCCAATTCGTTGCAAAACTCCCATGATTCGAAAGGTAGACCAATCCCAGTCCTGGCGAATAAATGGAAAAGCATTCAAAAGGATTCCGATAAAAAAAATTGAGACCGATCTCCAGATAACCTTTTTCACCAGAGACGGTGATGGCTTGTAATCATACCTGGAATACGAGAAACGCATGGCCGTACCTACAATTAACAAGAAGAACGGGTATACAAGATCTGTGAGTGTGCATCCGTGCCACTGGGCATGACGAAGCGGAGAATAGACATAACTCCAGCTTCCCGGATTATTAACCAGTATCATAAATGCAATAGTGATCCCTCTGAAAGCATCAAGGGATACGATTCTTTCTCCCGCTTTAAAACTCATTGCTCTATTTTATGTATAGCAGCTTATTCGTCATAACATTTTTGTTCGATTGTAGCACCATAAAGTAGATACCGCTGGAGATATGAGGCGGATTCCATGTAACGGAATGTGATCCCTTATCCAAATTTCCCGAAAAGAGTTTTTCAACTATACCGCCGTTAATATCCAGAATATCCAGAGTGAGGTGTGAATTTTGAGATATCCTGAATTGTATGGTGGTACTGCTGTTGAATGGATTTGGATAACTGTTGTACAGCCTCATGGTTTTAGGAGAGGGGATATCACTTATGACAGATACTGCCCGCATACTGTTTCCGACTGCCTCCAAGAGAGGTTGGCGACCATTATTTAAATCCTGACCAATTGCCCATATCATGACTCCGGATAGATTTTCCTGGATTGCCTTTTCTGTCTTTAATGCCACTGAAATGGAATCATCATATGTGATGAGTTTGGTTGCGTCACTATTCAGAAGATAAGGCACTTTTGAATAATCGTCCCACAATCTGCTCCAGCCAGCATTGATATATGAGGGAATCTTATGATACACTAAATCGGTAACATCGCCGGTAAAAGACTCATACAATTCAGGAGAATTAAACATTTTACCATAGAACGGGATCCCGATCAGCAACTGGGTGGAAGGGATGTATCTCTGGTCACGAAGATAGCTCAATGCTGTTTTAACAGAACCGTCACTGCAATTTGAGGGGGATGAAATGGGTGAATTATGGCCTGCATGGCTGGACCAGCCGCCATGAAAATCATAAGTCATAACGCCAAACCAGTCGCAGATATTGACCAGTTTTTCGTAATCAAACCATTGCCCATACCAATTGCCGGAACTGATGGCCATGGTTAATAAATATCCTGTATCAATCATATCTAATGCAGATCGAAGCTCAGACATGAACAGCGTCAAATTTTCTCTGTCCGCTAAGGAAGACGGAAACTCCCAGTCAATATCCACTCCGTCATAATCATTTTGTTGAACGAAATTGACAATATTGGAGATGAAAGTGGATCTTAAAGAAGCGTCGCCAGTAACGTCGGCGAATGCAGTAGAATTACCCCAACCGCCTAAAGAAACAAGAATTTGCTTTCCGCCCAGGTGAACCTGATAATTCAGATTCGCATCGATCATCCCAGCATATGTTGATATAGTGCCATCACTATATGGCCAGGCAAATGCATGAATAATATGAGTCAGAATGTTAAGGTCGATTTTCTCAGGTGGGAGATCGCTCTTTAACCAATGAGGATAATATCCGATAACCCTTTTCTCTCCAAGAGCGGTCACAGGGGAGGCAATCATCATTATGACAACAGTGGCGAATATGATAATTCTTTCTCTTGACATCAACAAACCGTCATTGTTAAATGAAGGGGAATAAAAAAAGGGGCAAGAACCAGGTTCCTGCCCCTTTAGGTATAATCATCTAAATGATTAAATGAGTTATCTCATAAGAATCATTTTCTTAGTCATGGTGAAATTACCACTTTCCAGAGTATAGAGATACACTCCACTGGACACAGGACGACCGGAAAGGTCAGTTCCGTTCCATTGAACAGTATGTGAACCAGCTGTCTGGACATTATTCTCAAGCACATTCACTTTTTGACCGACCATGTTATAGACAGTCAATGTGACATGTGAGTCGTTATTCAGAGAATAGGTAATCTCAGTAGTCGGGTTGAACGGGTTGGGATAGTTCTGATCCAATGTTATGGATTCAGGTAGAAGACCCTTGGAGTCCTCAACATTCAAGCCAGCATTCCATCTAGGATCACCAACAGGTCCGCCATCTGTACCAGCTGTAGCCACTACAGTACTAGTATAGCGGAAGTCTTCTACAACAGGAAGCGTCATGTTATCGTAAGCAGCAGCGTTGTTACCACCGCCGTCGGCATCGCTAAGCCAATCCCATGCTCCCGATGTAGCACGATCTTCTTGGTAATCCGCGGCATGTGCTATCATTTCGTCTCTTACACGGTTAAGGCGGTAAGTACTGGTGAAAACGGGATCTACATTCTGGTTATTTTCAGCTGTCAGCTGACTGTTAGCAGCAAACATTGCTGTTACCTCAGCATTCATCCAAGGTACATCCAGTCTTTGATCTGTGTATGTGGAATCGCCATCTCCTGCAGCGTTAGACACTGTCACAGTAAGAGACCGTGTACGATGGGTTACTACAGTAGCATCATCGTAATAGACATTATTGGAAACGGTGATATTCCTATTAGCTTCGGTATAACCACTGTCATTCCAAGCGGAACTAAGGGTATCGAAACTGATGGTGCCATGATAGTTTCCCCCAGCAACTCGGGCTGAGTCTTCACCGAACCATCCACCTTTGTTTTCATCTACGTTCTGACCATAGATCTGGGTGTTATAAAATATGTTATTTGTGATAGTTGTGTTGGCCATTCCAGGAGTGAAAAATGGATTGGCTAAAATGTTCGCAACAGTGTTGTGATCAATTAGCGCGTATCCACTAGGATTGGGTCCAACCCAAAGATAACTGGCAGAACCAAAGTAACTGCTGTTCTGAACAACCAGGGTATCATAACTCATTCCACCACCTGCGGCACCTCTGAGTACACCACCGTTGAAGATGTTTCCAGAATTAATACCCCTAAAAATGCTGTCATTTATGTGAAATCTCATGCCAGAGGAAGTAGAAGCAAGCATTTCACCGCCACCCCATCCTCTTCCAGCAAATCCCTCAACAACACAGCCATCAACAACTACTCTCTGATCTGTTCCATTTCCTTCAAACATGCTACCAACACGACCAATTTTTCCTGGACCATTGCCATTAAAAGCAAGATCTTTCAAAACGGTTGTACCCGTAGTTTTGAAAAAGACCGAAGGTAAAGTACCATCAGCTGCGGGTGCAGGTTGGATGATTGGAAGATCACCAGTTCCAGCGGCCCCTACAACATGAAGGCCTTCAGCAGATGAATCAATAATGGTTGCATTTACCAGGTATTGACCATCACGTGCAAGACGATACACTGTGCCGGCAGCGCCAGCAGCATGGGCTGCATTAAGAGAAAACGGATCAGTAGTGGTGCTGGCTGCAACATCAGTCGTATCACCAAAAAGTCCGGATGGACTAACTAAAGCAAGAAACAGAAAAACGAATAACGTTTTTTTCATGACTTCTAGCTCCTCCTTGATTATCATTATCTATTACGAGGGAATCATATACCTCTACTAAGTAGAAATTTTTTTCCCACAACTACGTCCTAACCTAATAACATATTTTCACTTTATGCAAGAATTTATTTCAAGTCCTAGTTAAGGGTGATGTTTACTATTTTTAGATGAATTGGGCAAATGTAAATTCCGGAGTTGGCTATTAACTTAATTTTAGTAAAACAGCCTTTAGTAATTCCAAACTAAGTGAATTCCCAATAATTAATGCACCAGCGATCCTTA